>Ga0256404_1003388_pt1 | contig 32651 bp, 35 predicted proteins | sample RumenRJG_01DNA_FD_185990 | JGI IMG/M metagenome (GOLD analysis project Ga0256404, IMG submission 185990) | Bovine rumen microbial communities from Lethbridge, Alberta, Canada - RJG_01 | ecosystem: Host-associated > Mammals > Digestive system > Stomach > Rumen | place: Canada: Alberta | collected...
TACTCTCCGCAGGATTTAACAATATCGTGATGACAGATAGATCAGGAATCATCTACGAAGGAAGAGAAGGCCTTAACTGGATCAAAGAAGAAATGTCTCGCGTGACAAATCGCAATAAAGAAATGGGAACATTAGCGGACGCAATCAAAAATGCCGACGTGTTCATCGGAGTTTCCGCACCCGGAACACTCACTAAAGAAATGGTAGAGACCATGGCGCGCGATGCAATCATATTTGCATGCGCAAATCCCACACCGGAAATCTTCCCTGAAGATGCAAAAGCAGGCGGCGCCACCGTAATCGCAACAGGAAGAAGCGATTATCCAAACCAGATCAACAACGTACTCGCATTCCCCGGAATCTTTAGAGGTGCATTTGACGTAAGGGCATCAGACATAAACGAAGAAATGAAAATGGCCGCCGCAAAAGCGCTCGCCGACCTAGTATCAGACGAAGAACTCTCCGCAGACTATATCATCCCCGCCGCATTCGATAAACGCGTCGGCCCCGCAGTCGCAAAAGCCGTAGCAGAAGCCGCAAGGATGAGCGGAGTTGCGCGGGTGTAGCGACGTTGCGAGAGTGTAGCGACGTTTTCAAAAAATAAAAAACCGCCATCCGGCGGCTGGTATAAGATAAGGCTCTGGGCCCTCTGCAATTACATCAGTGGGTCGAGCCCTCTTATAATAAGATGTGGCTCTGGGCCCCCTGCAATTACATCAGCGGGTCGAGCCCTCTTATGTATATAATATTATCATATCTTGGAACATTGTCAATCCGACTTACACTATTGTTTCTCTGTGCCGTATCCGGTCTCTATATCAATGTTCTCGGATATCATCTCGATTTCTTCGTCGGATGCTCCGAGCTCTTTAAGTTTTTCTCTTCCGATTTCACGAGCGAGGCCCCTGACCAAAAAATCATATTGCTCCATTCCGAGGGTATCTATCATATACTTCTCCAAACAGCGCATAAAGATGATTTCATTTTCCATCTCTTCAAGAGTCATATTTAATTTTTCGCTAAAAGGTTTTTCGCTCATTATTCAATCTCCATCTTGCAGACAATAGCTGTATCCATATCACGCTTTGGATTAATCTTTTAGAAGTTTCTACAACACTTTAGTACGATCCATGCCTTTATACAGTACCCTTCTTACTTCCATTATCTTATCGTTTTTCCCCTCACTATATACAACATAGTAGATTACATAATTATCTACATAGATTCTATAATATGGGTAGCGCCTTTCTTTAGATGATTCTATTTTTTCAAATGACTCTGCAAAAGGTTGCCTTTCCTTGATCGCACCTTCGATTTTATCAACTAATTGACTCGCTGCAGATGGATTGTTTAGTGTATTCACAATGTATTCAACAATGCGACTAATATCATAATAGAATAGAGGAATATACCTTAGACTATACTTATTTTTTTCCATTTATTATCTCCCGAACTCCATTGAATACTTCTTCATGTGTCATCCTCTTCGGATTTGTCTCTGCTGCATAATCCGCTTGATCAAGAGCAAGTTCAACAGGGTCCGTCAGCTTGGAAAAAGCCTCCATACTTAGCACTACCATGGCTCCATATCCATTCTTGGTTAAATAGACATGACCATCTTCACGAACTGCATCTTCTATCTCGGAAAACTTATTTCTCAAATCTGACACAGGTCTTATATTAATCATAGCATGCCTCCATTTATCATAGTTTTATCAAAATTTTATCATAACTTTATCTTAATTACGATAATATTATACTTGACACTTTGATGCCTTGTCAATATTATATGTTAAATAAAAGACCGCCATCCGGCGGTCTTACATCATCCAAGCGCCACATCCAGCACCATCATCACGGAGAACCCCATCGCAAAGGATAGCACTCCGATATGTGAATGCTCTCCCACTGACATTTCCGGGAGAAGTTCCTCAACGACTACGTAGAGCATGGCGCCCGCCGCAAAACTCAGCAGATACGGCATGAATGGAATGAACAGACCGGCAGCAAGCACCGTTAACAGACCTCCTATTGGCTCAACCAAGCCAGACAGCGCGCCACCCATGAATGCCCGGCCTTTGCTCGTTCCTTCCGCGTGAAGCGGCATTGAGATGATCGCTCCCTCGGGGAAGTTCTGTATCGCAATTCCTATCGCAAGCGCGAGCGCGCCGCCGATGCTTATCTCTGTGGATCCAGCGCGATACCCCGCATAGACCACGCCAACCGCCATACCCTCCGGTATATTGTGCAGCGTAACCGCAAGGACCATCATGGTCGTCTTGGCGAGCTTTGTTCTAGGGCCCTCGGCCTCGTCAATCGCAACGTGAAAATGCGGGATGACATTGTCCAGAACCAGAAGGAACAACACGCCTATCCAGAACCCAACAAAGGCAGGAAGAAACGCCATCTTGCCCATGCCCTCTGACCGCTCAATCGCAGGAATAATCAGGCTCCATATAGATGCCGCAACCATTACGCCGGCGGCAAATCCAGTGAGAGCCTTTTGGACGCGGTTATTCATTTCGCCCTTCATAAAGAACACGCAGGCAGCGCCGCCCACAGTTCCGATGAAAGGAATTGTCAATCCTAATATTACTTCGTTCATATTTAAATAATACCACTTTGGAAATCAGCCTAAACAAAAAAGGACGCGTCTCCGCGTCCCTGGTTTCTAATAAGAAATATACCTCGTTTGGGCGGGATGTAAACAAAAGGTCAGATTTCTCCGATTTTATAAAGCTCCCACCTAATATCTCTCCCAACATATTTGAGGTCGTATTGAATCTGCCTTCTCCCAACAATACTCTGGCAAGTATAGGTGATGTCCTTAGGCGTATTGCGGTTGTTTATAGAAAGGTCGGTAACCTTATCCACCTTGATTACCGTTTCCTTCCCCGTGTTATCTCTAAATCTAAACCTAATAGGCTCCGGAATCTCGCCCGCCCTAAATACCGCAATCATATCCACAGTTGTTCTAAGCGCCTTCATCTTGCCCCACCTCCTTGCTCGGTAGGGTTATTATAAAACACGAACAAGTGTTTGTAAAGGTGAAATGTTTTCCGATTGGAACAAAGAGCAAAAAATCGGCCATTTGGCCGATTTATGTTTGAGTTTCAGCGTTTTCTAAAGCGGACGATCGCGTTAGTTCTCCTTTAAACGCTATAAGTCATCCTCTCTCTTATTTCTTCAACAACTTTTATATCCGCTGGTAACCAATTAACACTGTCAAGATTCTCAGCAGATAGCCACTTGGCAGCTTCGTGCTCAAGTAATACTATTTCTCCATCCTCTAAGTGACAAAAGAAGCAATCCATTGTTAGATGGAACTCCGGATAATCATACTCCACGGTGCACAGGAAATCATCAACAGATACCGTGACATCCAGTTCCTCTTCTATTTCTCTAACAAGAGCTTCCTCGGGTAATTCTCCCTCTTCTATTTTTCCGCCGGGGAATTCCCACCAATCTTTGTACTCGCCATAGCCTCGCTGGGTGGCAAAGATTTCAGTCTGCTCATCTTTTTCTCTTGTTATTATTGCTGCAACAACTTTAATACTCTTCATAATTAACTATCCTATAAGGTACCTATACAACTCATCTTTAACTGGTGTTTCCAACATGTAATCAATCTCAAACGCATCGTCTTTTGTATCAGGCATGATGATTCCCCTAGGATTATCCTTTGCCTCCATCTCACCCAAGAAATAAAACTCCTTAGCCTCTTTATCATCCTTATTCTTTCTAACGAACAAGAAAATTCTATTATTCTCATCATCCGGCGTCCTCTTATAAATATGATCTGCATCGCTTGACGTTGTTTTCCTCGGATGTTTTGAGAGCGCAATCAGTTCTCTTGGTGTTACGAATCTATCCTCATACTTTATTGCGTCATCGTTCTTCTCATAGTTAATAAAAACAGGCAGCGTCTTTGTTCTTCTATCGTAAAAGTATCCACCAATATTCTGCGCATTCTGGTTTTGATCCCAGCACAGAAGAAGGCAAACGTCTTCGTATGAATACTTTTCTCCTAAAGAAAAATCTGTGTCTTTATACTTGGAGCTGTACTTATTCTCATACTCTCCCAAGCCGTACTCAACAATCTCCAACAACATTTCTCTATAATCGTAATCCTCAAGTGACTGCATAAATCTACGATGTGGTCTGTAGCCATCCTCAAGGAACACGCAAGATTTATATTTATCCTGGTCGCTATTCTTGGCAAACTTATTCGTAAGATTATTAAACACAGATTCTCTTTTTCTGGCAGTTAGATCATCCAGCACTGTATCTATAGATTTACCATTTATTAATCTTTTAATAATCTCTAATTCCTCGGATCTTTTTCCTGTAGCAAGCTTAGTCGACACGAATTTCACTACCGCTTCCTGAGATGTATTTAGAGACAAATTGTAATCTTTCTCATACTTTGATAAAAACGAATGGTATGAACCCATTTTATCAAATATCTTTTTAATATCTATCTCTCCATGCAACTCAAAGTCTTTGATATTTGGTATTCTTCCAAGTTTGTTCTTTAAATTTTGATATGACTCTCTTATCAGTTTTAGGTCATTAGTTCTCGCATTATCAATAGACGCATATATCTGTTTTTGCGCTATTTCATCAAAGTGAATGCTGGAAGCCCCGGGGATGACACGCGCGCCACTGCTCACGTATCTCCTCATCGTGTCTTTATTGTAAGAGCGATCTCCGGACAAGGCCACTGTGATCATAAAATTATTTGAATAGTTTCCAATAAAGTCAAGGATTACGACATAGTCCTTATTTTCCCATTTTCTTAGTCCTCTTCCGAGTTGCTGGATAAAAATGATTGGGCTCTCTGTTGGCCTAAGCATAATAACTTGGTTGATTGGCGGAAGGTCAACACCTTCATTGAAAATATCAACAGTAAAAATATAATCTAGTGCGTCTTCGTTAGAGTCCGAAACTAATCTTTCAACACACTCTTCACGATAGTCCTGCGAATCATTTCCACCTAAAGAAACCGTTCTATAGCCTCTAGCATTAAACTTGGCCGATAGTTCATCTGCCTCAGCTCTTCTGCTGCAAAACACAAGACCTTTTACGCGATCACCACTGTGCCCATAATACTCTGCCTGCTCAATTATGTGATCTATGCGTTGGTCACTTACCAACGCAGAAAAATCTCTTAGAGCAAGTTCTTCATCCAGTATCTCGCCATCAACAGAAATTTCTGTTATTCCAAAATAATGAAATGGGCACAGTAAATCTTCATCCAATGCCTGCTCTAGTCTTATTTCACAAGCAATGTTATGGTCAAAAAGATCATATATGTCAAAACCATCACTTCGCTCTGGACTTGCCGTCATCCCAAGCCAAAACTTGGGACTGAAATAATTCATTATCTTACGATAACTCTCTGCACCCGCGCGATGCACTTCATCAATAATGATTACATCAAATTCAGACTTGCCGAATTTCTCAAGTGTTTCCTTCTTTGACATCATCTGCATAGTTGCAAATGTAATGTCTGCATCGTAGTCCTTTGAATTGCCTGATATTAAACCATAGGTTTTTGATGAGCCATATACTTTCTTAAAGCTCGCGCGTGCCTGCTTTGCGATCTGTTCCCTATGTACAACAAAAAGAGCTTTCTTAGGTTTCAAGGCATCTCTAAGCCCAAACGCAGCCGCATAAGTTTTACCTGTACCTGTTGCAGAGATTAAAAGACCCCTATCTGCACCTCTTGCTATTAGGTCACGTATCTCGTTAATAAAAGCAACCTGCATCTTATTCGGCGTGAGACGATAAGCTTCTAGGTTTATTATTTCATCGTCCTTTGCAATGCGTCTTTGCTCTTTGATGATTTCAAACCTTGTTCTATACTCATCAATTATATCCTCATACTTTAAGGAGCGCTCAGAATTCCATAAGGAGTCAAACTCCTGGATCATCGTATTAATTAGCTCTCCATCCTTTGTTGAAATAAGTCTTGTGTTCCACTCTTTATTTGTAGTAAGGGCATTTGCGGTAAGATTGGAACTTCCTATTATTAGTACATCGATATCGTCCTGCTTAAAGTAGTATCCTTTCGTATGGAAGCCAACATTGGTCCCCTCACTCCTATATAATCTAAGTTCTATATTCTTGAATGATGCCAATTTATCCAACGCTTTTGGCTCACTAAAAGTTAGATAATCCGTTGTAAGTATGCGTCCCCTTACACCTCTTTTTTCCAAATCCTTTAGAGTCATTAAAAGCGGCGTAATTCCGTTCATCGTTATAAAAGCAACACTAATAGTGAACTCTATGCAAGTAGAAAGTTCATCCATTATATCTGATAATACCTTTCTACCCTCTGCACGATTGTTTGACAAAAACTTGGGCCGATACAACGAATTGGACTTAATGCTGTCTGAAAGGAAAGCCGTTCCCCAACCCGCCTCGAGTTCTGGATATATTTTGTTGTAATCGTATATTACATTACTCATTGTTCTTCTACTTCCATCGCATTATCAATTTGCAAAAATATTTCTCACGAGCGGCGCTTTTATCCTCACTCCGCTTTATGAGTATAATTATATCATTCTTATTAGTAGTTGAACAAATCATTTAAATATTATGAGCTTCAATCTCTACATAATAGTCTCGTTCATTTCATGAGGCGGGTTGGAACCGTACCTCCCCCGCCAAAAGTTTTTGATGCTTTGTTGCTGCTTAGATACGTATTCTTATATCTTACTGTGCAACACCTTTAACCTCTACCTATGACAGATAACTGGATAATAACGAAAGACTATTACAATTAACCTATATGTACAAATCTATCACCAATTTTGCGAATTGGTTCATATCCAAATCAAGCCACAAAGCATCCGGAAGATTTTTTAATTACAGTTTTATTGTTTCACCAAAAACAACACCTTACAGCAACTACTCCACCACAGGGATTTCCATCTTCTCTGTAGTATTCACAGTATCCAAAGCAAGTTGCATCTTTGCTAAGTGGCTAGTCAGTTCCTTATAGGCCTTCTCCACTTCTTCAATATTATAGTTGGCTATATTGTATTCAATTAGATTATTTCTAGAATGAATACCGCTTATCCTTTCCTTTGGAAGACGGTTTATCATTTCCTGATACTTTGTTCTCCTCGAGTTAAGCTGAGGCAGCATTATCAAAGCTTGGTCAATTGTAAGCCCATCAAAGCCGGGTAACGTGTGTGTCAGATTAAACTGGTTGATAGCGTGTTTTACAATGCGAAGTTTTTCCTGCAACTCGTTTATATTCTTTTGTGTTTCGGCAAATTCATACTTAGGTCTCAGAGACTCCACATCCTCGCCAGATGCCACAACAAAACTGTAGCTTTTTCTTTCGGTTAACATCTGCCTCTTGAGTTCATCTTCGATCTTCTTAACAAGCTTTCCTGCTTCTGCTGATGTGTACATCATAGTTCTTCCTCCTTATTGTATCTACTTTTTCTATACTTTATTCTCTTACTCCCTGTCATCTTCGTACTCAGACAACTCCTCCCAAGAGCCTTCCTTCTTCCAGCCCCTCCTAAGATAATCATGCCCGCCATCAACATAACAGTTGCCGCAGGAGCACCAAACAAAGTCATGGCCCACAAATATCAATCATATTTGTCTCAGGATAGTTTTCCATCATCTTTCGCATTCTGGAAACGAATCTTCTATAGAAATCGATGATTCTATCTTTCCTGCTTTCAATCTCTTTTTTGTGATTCCCTCCCCCTCTTGCATTTAGTTTGGCTTGTTCTTCATCGCTAAGCAGAAAGTATATGGAAAAGTTCTCCTTATACTTATCAAGAATCGGATTGTCATAATCGATTTCAAGGAGTCGCGCCACCAGTTCTATTTCACAAAGCATAAGCTCTAGGCGGTCATAATAGTAGAAATTATCATCATGCCATTCAAATCCGTATCGTACTGTTTCTCCGTATTGCACTCTGTCTCTAGCTATATTGCACCAATGGTTCTCATCAAAATGTCGTTTTAGGAATGGTGCCAAGTAGGAAAACACATAGTCCTCCTCTATGCTTATTTCATCATCGAGAAAAGTCTCTTGCCTTAATAGAAGCTCCTCTTCGTTTTTTACTATGACCGGCACAATCCAGAAATATGAACTCGAATCATGTCCTTCTTTTATGGGAATTTCATATGTAGTGTTATTATCTTCGTTTTTCATAAATCTTTCCCTTCAATCCTCGTTAATTTCCCTCCGCGAGATCCTATCATTTATTATTCTTAGAGCTTCATCAAAGGACTTGTTATTATTAGAGATTAAACTCCATCCATTATTTAAACTCGTTAAATATTTCCTTCTGAGCTAAAACATCCTCAACCTCTCCATCTTCAATAAAAAGCAATGAGGAGGCCACATCGGTAAACCACGGTGTTAGCATTAACTCCCAAATTCCGTTTAATAGATCTGACCAATCATCCTCTGATCCTTTTCCGGTGAACGCAAGAACTTCTCCATCAGAAACACAAGGAAGACCATCTTTAGCGAAAATAGACTTTATGACAGAACGAATTTTATCAATAGAATAACCGCCATTTTCAACGGCTTCTCTGTTAAAACTCATCGTAACACACATAGACATTAAAACTATTTCCTTTCTCCACAAGAGCTTTCATCGTCAGCCAAAACATCTTCAATACATCCATCCTCTATAAAGAGTAAGGAAGAAGCCGTTTCGAGAAACCAAGTAGTCTCAAGCAACTCCGTTATAGTAAACCACATGGCTCCCCAATCATCTTCACTTCCCTTATCAGTGAAGCTAAGTACCTTCCCATCAGAAACACAAGGAAGACCATCTTCTTTGAAGGCGGCTTTTATAGCAGAATAGATTTTATCGAGGGAATACCCCTTTTCTATTACCGCATCTTTATTAAAACTCATCATTACTTTCATCGCCATAGGCTACTTCCTTTATCTGCGTGTGGATTGATTGGTTGCTTCTACGTTTCTGCTTTTCTGCAGCTATTTGTAAATAATTTCAATTCCCATACCACCCACGTGTCTCCCTAATGATGCTTGGATTTGATTGACCATGAATATACTGAGCATCACCCTTTGGTCTAAGGAACGGGTTCATCTTTTCCTCATAAATCGGGTTGCGTTCGCAGTGCAGTGGTTTAATCTGGATTTCACCATCCTTCGCAAATAGCAAAAATAGTCCTATGCCTGGGTCGTCTTGGCTCATCACCAGGCAGTCGTCAAATATTTTTGTCACGATTCCCTTTGCCCCTCTTGCGCCAATCCCTTTCTCGACACAATCTCTTGCAATTAGCTTTTGTGCACTCTTCAGCATTTTCACATCAATGCCATACGCATCTAAAAATAACTGCTTGTGTTTGTTGTAGTCGGAGTCCTTGCTGTCAACAATAATCCTCGCAAAATCTGCCTCGCACAGTCTGTTGAGCGCACAAACCCTTTCCATTCTTCCTAAAAACTGCCAATCCACACCGTATTCAGCAAAGTCCTGATAATCCACCAAAGTAATTAACCCTTGTGTCTCGTCTATCTGCTCTTCGCTTTTTTCTGCATTAAAGCCAATCTGCTTCTTGCCCTTGAGGAGTCGCTTTTCTATGATTTCTTCTATGCCCGCAAATGCTCCTGCACAGATAAAAATCGCATTCTGAACAGAAACTTTATACAAGTCTCCACTCTCCCCTTGCACATCGATCATCCCATCCTCCAGCAATTTTAAGAATTCAGGGACCACACTAGCCGTTTTACTTCTCGCTAGTTCATCTTTGCATAATATGCACTTATCAAACTCGTCAAAAAAGAAAATAGCATCTCGGACGTCGTTCGGATTCATTCCTCTTACTTTCCGTTCTATGGTGTCCATAAGAGAATCACCCTTATAACCGCTTCCCGTTATAAAAGACATATCAATTTCAATGAGCTCTCTATCCGTGAGTTTTGCCAGTTGCTTGACGGCATATGTTTTGCCACTGCCCGTCTCACCTGCAACAAGCATGGTATTTGCCGGATATGCTTTTCTGGATCCGGCGCTTCGCGCCAAACTTTGTTGATTGCTACTTACAAACGTGGCGCAAAGCTTTTCAACATAATTCTCCTGCCCGATTACGGCATCACTCATTTTCTCACGCAATGCTCTATAAGCTGTTTTTTCATTCCCCATTTTTTCATCCTTAACTTTTCTAAGACAATCGGTTATAATTTATTTATTGAAAGGAGTTTCCCGTGGCAAACACCAAGAAAACAAAATCTAGACCATACGCAAAATCCAAAAATGCCAAGGCAACCGCCCGCTCTGTTAAAGGCGGATCTTATAATCCCACTTCTGTGGTCAAAGAGCCCGATTTTGAGTACGGCATTCCTCAAGAGACTGCGTTCTATGCCTCTGGCGATGCCATAAGAGATCTCAGAATATCTCACGGCTACACCCAAAGCTTTGTTGCCGAAAAACTCGGTGTTACTCCCGGATACATCAGCAACGTAGAGAATAACCGCACACAGCTCTCGCTTAAGCATCTCGCTTATTATGCCGAGCTCCTCAATATGACCATCGACTCCTTCGTCGGCAAAACAAGTTCCGACTATAAAGAGACATCTCTCGATAACGAACTCGCTAGTCGAATCTCCGACCTCACCGAAGAAGAGAAAGAAAAGCTCTTGCAAATCATTGACATTGTTTTTAACTGTTAGGCGTTGAAATCTAGCGGATTTTACATTGTTTTTCCGTTTCTTCTAACTATACTATTAGTATATTTTATTTCGTATCTTACATTATATCATCATTCTTTCCTTTTACAATAAACTGGTGGTATAAAAATATTTAACTTGCAAGTTAATTGTATAATCTAGCTATCTTACGCTTATTGTATAGGCGCGAGCCGCTAAGGCCCGCGCCTATACATGCCTCACACTACTTGATTACAATGATCTTACAAGTTGCGGTCTTACCGCCAAATGTATGCGCAGTGATTATTTCTGTACCGGGCTTAAGTCCGATAAAGTACCCATTCTCGTATGTAACTATTCCTGCTCCGGACCATGTGTGATTCATCAGCTTGTCTGTGGATGTTACACCTGTCAGTCTAGTATTCAGTTTTACCTTCTGCCCTACCTTTATGGTAACGGTGCTGTAGTCCATCTTTACCTGTACATTCTCTCCGGGCTTATATGCCACAGTAACGTTACATGTTGCAGTCTTTCCATTTGCATCGGTAACAGTTATAGTGCATTTACCTGGCTTAAATGCCACAAGCTTACCTCCAGAGTATACGTACGCCGCACTCCAGTTAGAGCACTTATAAGTTAGGCTTCCTGTTGCATTAGAAGCAGTTAGTTTTATTTCCTGTCCCGGCGTTAGATTGAGTTTTGTAGCTGATAGTTTCAACGCTTGCTGGGCTGTAACAGTAACCTTACAGGTTGCGGTTTTTCCGTTAGATGTCTTCGCAGTAATGGTTACAGTACCGGCCTTTTTAGCAGTAACAGTACCATTGCTAACAGTAGCAATACTTGTATTGGAACTTGTCCACGTAACCTTCTTATCTGTCGCATTGCTCGGTGCTACTGTAGCAGCTAGACTTACAGTCTTTCCTTCTGCAACGGACACACTCGTCTTATTAAGGCTTACATTTGTTGCCGCAACAGTCTTGGCCTTAGCAGTAACGGTTACTTTGCAAGTTGATGTTTTACCATTGGCTGTCTTTACTGTAATTGTTACAGTACCAGCCTTCTTGGCTGTAACAGTACCATTGCTAACAGTAGCGATGCTTGTGTTAGAACTTGTCCATGTAACTTTCTTATCTGTTGCATTGCTGGGTTTTACTGTAGCTGTCAGGCTTACCGTTTTTCCCTCAGTAACAGATACACTTGTCTTGTTGAGACTTACACCTGTTGTCGCAACTGTGGCAGGCTTCTTATACTTTGCTGCGCGGCTCTTGGACATCTCAATCTGCTGCCTATAACTTCCGTACTCTCCTGTCTTGCCCTCTTTAAGACCGCTTTGGGTTGAGGCAACGAAGGCTGAAAACTGGCCATCTTTACTGCTATTAAATGATGATAGTGCTACATACTTAATATTTGGATTGATTAAGTTGCAGTAATGTCCGGTATCATGTTGGAACACTTTTACTTTCATCCACATACTTTTTTCGTTGTAATACTGTTCAATAGAGTTCTTTGCATTACCCCAGCACAAATTCTCAGCCATTGCTCGTACGCCATATGCTGCCGTCCAAGGATCAGCGTCCCCATTAGGTCTCGCGTGATCATACAAGACTGTTGCTTCAGCGGATCTTAGTTGAGCCATCTTTTCTAGTTCTGTTGACCACTTTACCGGAACGTAATCTGCCTTGGTAAGCATTCTTTTTGGATTACGTGGGTCCGGAACATTCCCTGCTGTACACGCCTCATATCTGATTGCATTAATTCTCTTCAATAAAGCTGTGACATCCGGGTTTTCAAAGACGCCTTCGACTTCTACTACCTCACATCCTGATTTAATCGCTTTGGTGTTTCTTCCCCTAACGGAAGCCGCCATCGAAGGGACTACGCTGCCGATTAGTAAGACTACTGCCATAACGATAACGAATACTTTTCTAAATGATTTTGTTTTCATAGTTGTTCTCCTTTTCTTAAACACACACTCTTTTGATGATTTAATTCTACAGGAGCCCTGGTATGGTTATCCAAAACGAGGTTAGAAAAAAAGAAGCTGTTCATCTTGAACAGCCTCTCATAAAATCGTTCATATATTGCTTTCTCTCTATGTTTTGTCGATTTGCTTTTCTATTCTTTCCTTAATCATTTGCCTTAATTCGCTTGGTTTCAAGATTTCCACCAGAGGCCCAAATGATAAGATTCTTATTAGCATTTCTAGTTCATCGTTCTTATTATAGACCACCTGCATTTCATACAAGTTGTCCCCTATCATATCAACCTGCTTCTCAAAGCCTGAGAACGAAAGCGTTATTCGCTCCAGGGCATTTCTCTCGTCTTTAATCCTTATAATCAAATTGCAAAGATCAGGCTCAATATTATACTCTATGTTCGCTTTCCCTTTGTAAACCTCACAAGAAGCAATAGAATCAACATTTATAATCACTTCTTGCACAGTATCCGTTTCTTTTTCCTTAACACTACTTGCAAGCACTCTGAGTTTATTGTCCTTCTGCGAAAACTCGATGTCACGTGGCATACACATTACAGTAATGCTTTTCCCTCCACGTGTCGTATATGTAACTTTTATTGGTAGCGCAAACTCAATTCCATACATTACGTTTTGAAGAGCTTGACGGTATGTTTTGTCTCCAAAATTATCTCCATCACCATTCATATCATAATATACAAAGGTGTCTTGTTGATATAGTGGCTCTACGTCTTCTAGGCCAGAATCCGTTAACCCAAAGATGCTCATTTTTGGGTCATTAAATATTGCCTTCATCCACCTCTTTTCTATGTTTGTTAATGGTAGATCCGGGAGCATTGATACTTCCGAGCTAAATAGTCCGCTTTCATTGTCCCTATATACAATATCCCAATCCTTTATTTTTTTTATGAACTCTTCTGCCATAATTGGATCTTGGATATTTCTATACACAATATCTCTAATTTCCTTCGCGTTGAGACTTCCATTTTCTAGTTCGTTCAGCAAACGATGCATCGTCTTGAAGGACTCTCCATATATTTCTGAGAAAATCGCACTGTTTCTTTTTTCACTCATATTCCATACGTCTCCTCATATAAAGCTAGTTCATCTTGCCAAATCTCTTTAAGCGATGAATCTAAGCTCTTTATATCTACGATATATCCCATAAAAGAACGTATCAGCGGCAGGACAGACGTTGTATCATACGCCTCCACCGTCAGAATCCAATTGCCTTTTTTCTTTTTTACAGTTCCATTACGGCTCTCACGAGTAAGTCGCCTTACTAAGAACTCTGCGTTTTCCGGGAAATCAAACTCTATACTATACTTTTGAGGTACCCTTTGCCCAAAAGTTGGATTCCACAGTTTCCCTTCAAAACCGCTCATTCCACTCTTGATATTTGCAAAGCTTTCGTTTCTTTCCCTTATTTCAACACTATCAATATAATCTATTCTATGAAACTCATATTGTTTTTCCTTCATGTCATAAGCGAGAACATGTTGTCTTCCGCTATCTGTGCTAATATATACCTTTAGCGGCAAGATCTCCTTTTCTATGTTCCCTGTACGATTATGAGACTCAGTAATTTTAACCGTCATTTCCCGCTCAATAGCATCAACTATATCAAACAACACAATACTGTCTATGGCCTGAAATGAAAAGCCATGCTTAAAACAAAAGAACCCTGGACCTTCATCTTCAAATCTCTCCAGTATAAACGATCCTATAAGGCCGAGCGGATCTACTTCCGAGAAAAATTCAATCGCTCTTTTCCATCTGTTAATATCTATACTGTTTCTCTTTAATTCATAGTAAAACGTCGAGCCCCTTTTGCTTTCTTTCAAGATGCCAATCTGAACATATTCCTTGATTCTGTTTCTGACGCTTTCTAGGTTTATATCTACATCTTCACTTTCAGCAGAACCCAAATAGTACAATTCATCATATATTTCTTCTGTTGACTTTTTACCTCCTCCTGACAACGCACTGAGAATAGCAAAATGCGTTTTCATGGCAACATCCGTAAAGTTTTTACACTTGTACGGGTAGTACAGTGGATTATGTCGCAGTTTTCTATTGTCAAACGAAAAATAGGAGACCACACCCCGGTCTCCCTTTCTAGAAACAAAGTAATCTCCAAGCCAAAACTTTATTTGTTTCAATTTGTTATAATATGTACTAATCGTTGTATCAGCAAAATCAGCTTGATTCTTATATGCGAACACATAAAAATCGCGTATATAACCTCGGACATCATTAAAATCCCGGAGTTGCATCTGCCTAGCCATATCATCTCCTCATACGTTTTAACAAGACTCAACTTTTATTATGCTATAATAAGCACTATTATTAACACCACTAGCACCACCAACGTTTCAATCGCAAACGAGTGCAATATGGTCTTTATTCCTACTTCATGTTCATCATCTAGGTCGCTAAAATAGCTATCCGCAGTCTGACTCGACATCGATACGCGTTTTACAGTAATGAACGCTATTATTGCTATCCACATGACTATCAGTATATTCTTTATAATACTAATATCTCCCCAAATATGCAATATTGCGCCACCGATGGATAGCGCTACGGCAATACCCACGAGCATAATGTATGTCGGCAGCAAGTTCTTCTTTATGTTTAATGCACGTTCCTTAGCCTTGGCTAGGGCTATGGCTCGCTTTTTTTCCTCCTCCTCTTTTGCAGCGTTCTCCTCCGCTATTCGTTTCTGCTCCACTTCAATACGTTCCCTCTCATTTCGATCAGCATCCTCTTTGGCCAATGCCGCCCTTATTGAAGTACAATGCCCACTATACTTTTTTTCCCTTTGATTTATCGCTTGATCCAAAACAGAGTAATAATCATTTATATTCCTAATAGCCCCCACTCCATATGCCTGACAGAAATGAGAAATAGCCATTGGCTCGCCTTCTTCAACTCTTTTTATTACCGCATTCTTTGCGTCTTCCAGATTAATCACCGAGCCATTCTCATCAAGCTCGTTTAAAAGCGCTAACCGTAGGCGTGCTATAGCTTGAATGGATTTATTATCAACGATATCATCAGCATCTAGGGTAAGCTGTAACCACTCCACACCCTTCATTTTCTGATTGCTTATCAAATATGCCTCAGCAACTTCAAATCTATCTCTAGCTCCGCCATTTAGTCCTGTTCTCTCGCTTAATTCCAATGCGCGGAGTTGGTTCCTTTCACATCCGATGCCTTCCCTATAACATCTAGCTAAATGAATCGACGCTGTCGAATCTATTTCTAAAGCATTGCTATACGCCAGGAAAGCATTGTTACCACTATCTTCAATTTGCCCGTCTCTCCAATGCTTTTCATAGTATTCCCCGAGAGCAACTAATGCATGGGAAAGCGCTGTTCTATACTCTTCATTTTTACCTTCAGCAAACTTTGCCTTCAAGACGCCTATTAAATCTCTAATCAAATGCTCACCCTCGACTGCTTCGGAGTCGTTTGCTGATTTGATATATTTAATGCCTCTGGCAACTTGAGCGAGAAGGCTACCTTCATCCGCCATTGTTTTTAGTTTAAATGTGGGTAATTTATATAAGTCCGCCAACTTATACGTTTCATCATTTGAGTAGCTTTGTTGTACAGCGCCGCTCTTGGTTTGCTCATTTTCAATGTGCTCAGCTTGCTCATCCGTAGTCTCATCTGTATTGTCATGAAACACAGTTCCATCTTCTACATGATCCTCAGTTTCGCTGCCGGAGCTGTCTTCTTCTATTATTTTCTCATCACCACAATAATTAGTCCAGAACAAGACCTTGTCATCATCAACTTCCGCGCCATCTCCTTCACGGTAGATTCGTACAAGTTCCTTTGCTGCCGCAAAATCTCCATCCATCGCTAGTTCTTCTAGCTCCGCTATCCTTTTAATCATCTCCTACACCTCACTCCCAAAAGACATCATTGCAATACTCATATCATCGTTACTATATCTACTGAACATCTCCTCTAACTCTCTATCAATTAGTTCCTTTGTTTCTTGTTCTGTATAAGACTGAATCCATCTAGACATAATTGAGACCGCTTTTGCTATTCTATGATGCTCATTATTGTATAACAATTCACTCAAACCATCACTACAAAGGAGCACTACATTATACGAAAAATCATTTCCCTTTGTTACTCTGAACCTTTGCTCAGCATTTCTGTGTGAGACAAAGAATGTTTGGTTTGGTTCATCCCCATTCTCCGGATATGACAGCACCCTATCACCACTTTCTCCATCAGCAAATATCATCCCATCTCCTAGATGTCCGTAGATCGCTCTCCCGTCTTTTGCCCTTGCAAAAAACAGAACTGTACACGCTGCTTTAACATCCGTTTCCTTATTTACGCGAATTCGTATTTCATCCAATAGTATTTTGGAAATTTGCTGTGTACTCATTTCGTACAATATATCGAATTCTTCGGTTAACCTATGCACAATGACATCGGTAGTTATCGACGCAGCCTCTTCAGAACCCGAAACACTTCCAGCTCCATCAGAAAGCGCCACACAACAAACTCCCTTTTTTTCATATGATGCAACATTATCTTGGCACACCCCGTCGTTTTCTAGATGCGAGTTACCTATCCTCTTTGTCAAAACACACTTGTATCTCATGTTTCTTTTACCCACGCTTACCACACTATGTGGTCACTTGTTAAAAATTCAAATCGATGTCATCGTCAAGACCCGGCACGGCAGTGCTAAGACCTGCTGCACTTCGGCTCAGCATCTCAAAGAAATTATCAATTTGAAAATCGGTTAATACGCTGACCTCCCCATCTAAAGTAAAACCCGCCAAACTATTCTTTTTATCTGAGCTCATGTCAATACATTTCACCTTTACAGTTCTTTCTTTTATCGCGTTTCTTACATTCGCAGAAACACTTGTAGTGTTGTCTGTAGCAACACCATCGCTCATTATAATAAGCCATGGCTTGTAACTGGTAATGCCATGTGCGCTGTATTGATTGCGTCTCTCGGCGATTGCTTCCATTGAAAGTCTAACCGCTTCGCCCAAAGGGGTGTCACCATTTGGGACTAGGTCTCTATACACTATTTTGCTTACATTTGCAAACGGCTGTACTATTTCAGCCTTACCGCCAAATGTCACAATACACAGATCGATTGCATCAACCGCATATTCATCTTCTTTGCTGTCTTCTATAAATTTACGCACAGAATCATTCACATGCTTTATTCTGTTTTGTTCTACCATCGAAAAGGATGTGTCTATACATAAACAAATCGCCACCCTGTTAGCAGGATTAGTTTCAAGATCCGTTTCTGTTAATCTTTGTTCATTTAAATAATCCATATATCGCAATCCTTTCTTTCACACAACAACGCATTCTCTATTCGTGTTTATATTATCTTCTCCTACTGCTTACCTCTTCCTTGCAAGCACTACACCACGAGGTCTTACCTGCTCGTTCTAGCATCTTTAGTGTTCCCCGTTTCACGTCGTGTGAACGACCACATCTGCCACAAGGCACACTTACCGGTTTACTACACTCATCGCAATATTTGCGTGAGGCCAAAAACTGCTTTGTTGTGAAACTACTGCCGCATCCTTCACATTTTATGGTTATAACGCTATTACATGTCTGACATATACTTTTCTTGTATCCATTTTCTATTAGCCATGCATCCCATTTGTTCACCATATATCCTTTGCCACACTTTGAACAAACTACCGAAACCTTCTCCGGATCATCTCTGAGTCTAAAGCTGGCACTTTTACAATCGTTACACAAATGATAGCTTTTATTCTTCTCATATGCTTCCTTATGAAGATTCCGCTTAGCTCCGCATGCATCACATGTAAAGTCAACAGTTATCCTCTTAGCCGGATCCTTATAGTCCCAATAGAGAACCGGAGTTAACTCGTCTGTACGATTTCCCCTTTCCATTTCATCTAAGTATGAAGCCAAATAACTAGTCCATTCCCTAACATTCACTTCCTTTGCATCTCTAAACACGCGTGTAAAGGCCTTTTTTACGTACGGCGGAGTATTATTCCATATCAATCTGTACGGTCCATCTGGTGTATCCACCCCGGTGTTGTCCCCGTCGCCCGTACGATATGCAAAGTTATAGTTCATCATCGCTTCATCGATGTTCGTTGTGCCTTTTCCCGCAAATGGCGACTGGTTTAGCATCAATATATTGAATAAAAGTGCTGCAATAGCATAGTTTTCATCCTCAATAGTTCGCATATAAGTGCCAAACTTAAACTCCTTCGGATCAACATTTGCATTTTTATAGATTTTTGGCGAGGTGAATGGTTTGGTTCCTACCGGACACGGATAGCCTCCAATCTGAAAACTGTCACAATCTACAAAAACAAATTTCGGAGCGCTGTGAGTTGTCGTGTCAACCATCATATTTCTAGGGTTCACATCACCCATAAAGATGCCTTTCTCATGCATCTTAGAGAACACTCTACAGATTGAACCGCAAAGTTTAACAAGCGACTTGCGATTCCATCCTTGCATTGTCTTTTCACGCACTCTCGGCGAATTGAGTTTTAAGACAGATTTTCCAAATTCCACATAATGTGATGCGTTTTGCATCGTGTAACCCACAAAAGCACCATCAGCATTATAGAGAACGCCCTCAGGCCAGCAAAGCTGACTAATATGTGGATTGTGTTCACACATATATGCAATTTTACGAGCCTTATCCACATCTACCTTGTCTGCGTGGTATATTTTCGCTACCACGCTCTCACTGTTCGTTCGGAAAACAGTTCCTTCACCACCTCTGGCTATCTCTTTTCCTAATGTAACGCTCTTTCCTTTTTGATTAGTTAAGACATCCCCCTCAACCGATTGACTCTGTGGTATTATTATTTTTGACAACTCACTCTCGATCTTATCTTTTGGTTCATTCTCGGAAACAATTATTATCTCTTCTTCAGCATCTTGCTTACGAGATTCGCCTTTACTCTTTACTTCCAGACTCTCTGTTCCTGCTGGGGTTTCATTTATCTCCAATCCGAGACAAGTTTTAAGAAGCGGCAACGCTGACGGTCTGATTCTCTCAGGCTTATCGTCCCCGGCTATATTGGGTAATACATACACGGGAATTGCATTACCAATTTTATTGTCCATCATTGTTGAACAGAAATTTTTACTGGAAGTGAATATTGTGAATGGTATGCTAGGATTCTCCTCCATGATTCTCATAATATTCTTTCTTGAAGACATAACTTTTTCATCACGCCCCAGGTATCGTACATATCCATACCTATGCATAGCACTCATTTTTTCGTGTGCCGTCTTGGATGCTCGGACTTCTTCCGGAGAAAAAATGCCCGTAGCATTCTTCTCAATTTCAAATATTTCTACCCTAGTGCTCCAGTCAACTATGATTTTTCTAGAATGCTTTTTCAGGCTCTTATTAAGCGTTCTTAGCAAATAATCTGAACTCTCCTTGTTAATCCAGAAATCCGCATCAGCCATTATAATTGTGTTCGCTACCAACTCATCCATCTGGCTAGAGGAGAGTGCTCCGCCCTCGTACTTACACATATTAGGCATAGCACCGGTTATTGATGCCGCTTGGGTGCTAGATTCCTGCGTTGGAGTGTTGTTTACATTTCCTTGGTTCTGCACACTACCTGCAAAAGGAATTGGCGCCTTACCATTTTGCCGGTTTTCCTCATTAATAGCCATAATGATATTGCTAAAGCTATCAACTATTCTGGATCTAAAGGCCGATGCTTTATCATACCCTACCTGCAACTCATTGTTTCTTGCCTCTAATGCGTCCAGTCTTGCAGATAGCTCCGCAGCAGCTCCATACATGTCGTTATTACGCTCTGCTACAATGTTTCTTACTTCTTCAAGAGTATGCCAATATAATGTTTTTGCATCACTATCGTAATCATGATTCGTTCTCGCATCTTTAAGAATGAATTCAACATCAAATCCATCCACCATTTCCTGCATAGCACCTAACGTAAGCGGCTCCAGATCTAATTTCTCAATAACTCCGTTGATATCAGCTTGGACCGCCTTTGCCTTCTGTACTATCTCATCACGGCCTTTACATAGATCCATGCATTTATTTAGAGTTGCTAAATCCTTCAGTAGGTTTTCTCTCAAAAAAACCTCGACTTTTTCCTTTGTTTTATGCCCTTGGACTTTGTTTCTTATTCTATTGCATTCTCCACATCCTCTCTTGATTCTCTCATAATTTGTTGCGTTTTTACGTACGTCGTCATGAAAACGGTAGTTCTTAATACTCTTTGGAATTCCTCTGTCACATCTCGCGATAATATTAAAAACTGCTTGGGTATCTGTTCTCTTTAGTACAGATTCAACGCATATTTTTCTGATTTCTTCGTTGCTCTTCTCTTTCAAGGCAACGTCCACCGCTTGTATAACCGCTTCATTGCTTGCCTTCTGGAATGCTTGATCGTTAAGTTTTCCCGAATTCAATATTTTCTTAATCTTGTCTCCGCTCTCCTTTGATATGTATCTCTCTAAATACGCTGCATTAATTTTAGGGAATTGTTCTTTGAACTCTTCGTTTTTTATTGAGACGCTTTTTATGAAGGCTATTCCGGCTTCACGTGTTGGTGAGACAAAACTAGACATCCAAAGAGCGAGAATCTCAGCCGTCTCGGCCGTAAAGTCCTCTGTCCAATCAAAGTATCTTTCTTTTTCAAAATAAGTATCTTTTCTGTTCATTTTGTTCACCTTGGCACATTTTATTTGTACAACATGAAATCTATAAGCAATAAATAGTTAGTTGCCCAAGTGTTTTCAACTTTAAATGTAATCTGTTTCGCACTTGAAACATCCAAATCAATTTTAAGTGGTTCGGTTGTGCGTTTAATATTATCTAATCTATACAATTCTTTTCCGTTCTCATCGAGAATTACGAGAGCCATCTTGGCATAGTTGTCAGAACTGTCATTAACTGCTATGGTACCGTTTAAGCGTGTAAATCCTCCATTAAACGTTACATATCCATCATGATAGCTGGCATTTATATGTGCAATATTCTTACTCGTGTACTGATTCCCAAATGAATCAACAGCACTTCCATCCTCATCTACGTTGTAATTATGTGAAACAAGCACTTTTAATTCGCTCAGCTCAGCGGGTTTGTGTTCCTCTAGGTATGCCGCCTTCTGTTTTACGACATCATTCGATGGCAATAAACTTTGTGCACTTTGCAAAAGAGTCTTTGCTACGTCGTATTTATAGTTTTTTACTGCGCTATCTATCTCATTGGATATATTCTGCACGTATTTCTCCGCAATCTGGTTCAGTTGGCTGTCTAGCTCAACTGTCCCCGGCGCAATACCCTGCGCCGTTTGAATCATCGCTATTGCACTAGCAAGAGCCTCTGTAGTCTTCGGCTCTCCGACACCATTGATTACTTGATTGACGTACCCACTCGTAATAATATCTTTTTTATCAATCAAGTTTGCATTTTCCGGCATAACATTCAAAGCATCGTTTAGTTCTTCAATAGCTACAAGAGAGGATTCAATGTCTTTCGGATCTCCAATCTTTGCTACAACCTGCTCCTCAAACAAACCCCCTACTTCATTTAGCTTCACCTGAGATTCTTCATACTTAATGCTATCGTGCTCTATACCCTTTAGCTTTAGGATTGCCCCCTTATAATCACCAACTGCAACTAGTTTTTCAACGCTCTGTATAGCGTCAATGTCAGAAACATACTTTTTTGCCTTTTCTGTTATTCCCTCAACATTAAAAGCAAGCATATCTTTAGCCTTTTGTTTCATCTCATCATCGGTTATGCCACCCTCCTTATACTTTGCTTCTAAGTCTGAGAAATATGTCCCCATCTTTTTCACAAAAACAGCAGTTTGCCTCTGTCGGCCCTCAACCTTATCCTTATAGATTTCCAGAGCTGTTGCAATATTGCCATCCGCCAACGCTCTATAGGCCCTCGCACCAGGGCTTATTTGCTTTGCTAGTATGAACGAACCCGCCATAAACAGAATCGCAAGCGCTAGAAGAATTGCAATCATCTTGCTGTTTACCGCTTTACTAATTTTATTGCTATACGAAACAGGCATTCTTGCTCCGCAAGCATGGCATTTAGTTTCATGGTCGTCCATCTGTGTTCCACATTTAATACAATACTTCATGTTTCCCTCCACTAGATTCTTTCTTGAGCGTTTACTTTTCTAGTACGTATATTACATCTTCCGACGCATAGCTATCCAAAACCAGGTTGTAAATAATTATCTGTACCAAAGATATCTAGCTACGCCACAGTCCTCAGAGACTTCTTTTCTTCATTATATCTTTGATCCTCGCACCTATTGTAGTCGGAGACAACGTGTCTAATTCTTCCTTGGCGCCTTCGTATCCCTGCTCCGCTGCTTTCGTTAGCCAAAGCTTGGCTTTTTCGTAATCTTTTATCGGTGTTTCTAGTTTATATAAAATGCCGAGACGATATTGTGCATCTGAATTTCCCTTCTCGGCAGACTTTGTGTACCAGCCTACAGCTAGCTCGTAGCTCTGCTCAAGCCCTTGGCCTTTTTCATACATAAGTCCAAGATTGCATTGCGCATCTGCATTGCCCTTCTCTGCTGCCTTTGTGTACCAGCGCACAGCTTGCTCGTAGTTCTGCTCAACTCCTTGGCCTTTTTCATACATAAGCCCAAGATTACATTGCGCATCTACATTGCCCTTCTCTGCTGCCTTTGTGTACCAGTGCACAGCTTGCTCGTAGTTCCGCTCAACGCCTTTGCCATTTTCGTACATAGTCCCGAGATTATTTTGCGCAATTGAGCTTCCTTGCTCTGCGGCATTTCTGTACCAGTTCACAGCTTGCTCGTAGTTCCGCTCAACTCCTTTGCCATTTTTGTACATAGTCCCAAGATTATTTTGCGCCCTTAAGTCTCCTCGCTCAGCGGCCTTTCTGTACCAGTTCACGGCCTCCTCGTAGTTCTTATCAACTCCCTCGCCCATATGGTAATTATACCCAAGATTAAATTCCGCATCTGCATTGCCCTTCTCTGCTGCCTTTGTGTACCAGTGCACAGCTTGCTCGTAGTTCTGCTCAACTCCTTTGCCTTTTTCGTACATAAATCCAAGATTACATTGCGCTCTTGAGTATCCTCGCTCAGCGGCCTTTCTGTACCAGTTCACGGCCTCCTCGTAGTTCTGCTCAACTCCTTTGCCTTTTTCGTACATAAATCCAAGATTACATTGCGCTCTTGAGTGTCCTTGCTCAGCGGCCTTTCTGTACCAGTTCACAGCCTCCTCGTAGTTCTGTTCGACGCCTTGACCTTTTTCGTACACAAATCCAAGATTACATTGCGCATCTGCATTGCCCTTCTCTGCTGCCTTTGTGTACCAGCGCACAGCTTGCTCGTAGTTCTGCTCAACTCCTTGGCCTTTTTCATACATAAGCCCAAGATTACATTGCGCATCTACATTGCCCTTCTCTGCTGCCTTTGTGTACCAGTGCACAGCTTGCTCGTAGTTCCGCTCAACGCCTTTGCCATTTTCGTACATAGTCCCAAGATTATTTTGCGCAATTGAGCTTCCTTGCTCTGCGGCCTTTGTGTACCAATGCACAGACTGCTCGTAGTTCTTATCAACGCCCTCGCCCATAGAGTACATATACCCAAGATCAAATTGCGCATCTGAGTCTCCCTGCTCTGCTCCTACTTTCAGTCCTTTTTCCTTCGCAAGTATGCAGAGCTCTTTTTCGTCTCCCTCTAACGCTTCAACAGGCCCCATGCAATCGATAACCTTGAGCAGAGCCGCTGCCTCTTCTACGATATTAATAACCTCACCTTCATTATCTCGCTCTCCAAGCTCTGCCAATTTTAGCTTAATGACACCAGCTATAAGTTCATCTGCTGATTCTTGCGAGAACTCAAGTGCTTCCTGCAGTAACTCCACACGTTTTACACTTGCACCTTGTTTTGCGTATTCTTCGGAAAGCTTATACAACTCATATGCGCCGGCTTGTCTGGCTCTTTTTTCCCTTAGAGCCATCGCCTTTGCAATGTCTTTATCGCAACCAATACCCTCTGTCACGCATCTAATCATTTCTCCGGAACAAGAAATGTCGATTTCTGCAGCGTTAGAATATTCTATATACGCTTTACGCCTCAATTCTCTTATAGCGCTTTCGTCTCCCTCAATGGTGGTGCTTTTATGTTCATACCACTTTCCAAGTAATAGCATCAAATCCACCAAGTTTCGTTTTGTGTCGCTCTGAAGATTGTTAGAATAATCGCTCATTAATAACGCTTTGGCTTCCTCTAGTATTTTGATGCCTTCGTTTTTTTCACCCTCACTAGAAGACGCAAGAAGTTTTTTACCATATGCAGCTTGGGCCTCAATATCTCCGGACTCCATTAAGCGCCTTAGTTTAAAAATAGGCATATTGTTGTAATCCATTTTACTCTCCTCTAATTTGACTCTGATCGCATAACATATTTGGGCACGCCTTGTTAAAAGTTTTTTCTAGCTCTGCGGCCAGCTTATACGGATCCGTTTCCATCCACGTCCACGTACGTGTCATGTGATCGTATCGATCCCCATAAACACAATGATATTTCTTATCACTATCAAAGAAAGCAACTTGACATCCGTATCTAGGATGACTGGCTTTACCTTCTCTTATTCTTCTTCTCGGCATAGGAATGTCCACAGAGAAGCATTGAATATAATCCTTATCCTTACACTTTTTCGTGTTTGAGTACCAATTCCAATGATCTGATAATCTAAAAGAATTTGTTGGTTTTCCATAGTAGCTTATCTGATGTGCTGCTCCCTTTGGCACTAGATACTCAGAAATATCAGCATTGCATGACCCGACAGACTCATGGGTGTCCGACAACGCTTTTTTCAACTCATCAAAGAATACTTTGCACTTGTGTTTTTTATAATTCCTGTCGTCCATATTGTGAATGTATGGCCTTTTTGTTATTATACCATACTACCCCCTTCCACCTTTAATCTCTTACGTCGTGTTACTGTAAATCCCATCTTCGCCAGTTCTTATCTCTAGGTCTATCTTTCGTGGTCATATGACCTCCGGTTTTGAATCGAACCACGTAATATGGTTTAAGACTCTTCAAACGCATACTCTTATTTATTATCACCTTTTCTTTTTTCATCGCCTTTCCTCCTTATATTTCCCTTTTAAATAGTAGAGGACAAATATTGACTCAATCTAAAATAAGGTTGTAATTCTTTTTTGTGACTCTTTGTATGTGGATTGTTTGTTTTAAATACTTCTTCCCCATTATAATTCTTGCTTCCGTGTTCCCTTGGCCGGAGATTTCCCTAAGCCTAAACAGAGGCATCTTGTCGTCAACAGTTGTCTCTGATTCAAATCCCGTATTCTTTTCATATTTGTCCATCATATAGATTTCTCCCTTTGAAAAAACATACGGTTATTTATAATCATATTACATTGTAAATAGACATAATTAACACAAGTCAAAACGAGGTTGAATTACGAAAGATTAATAGACTTTTTATTTAACTGCTGAATACTCTACATTTATACTTATATTATAAAGCATGGGCACTATTACAGCAATTATGACCTAAAAGGTCTTATCTGCACAATTCTAAAGAAAACTATCTTAATCGCAGGCCCTCCTTATATGCTATACTCTAAATATCTTAAACATTCGAGGACAAACAACATGAACATTTACGAAGCTCTAGAGATAACAAAAGACTATCAAAACATTGGTGCGCCAACTCCGGATGAGGAGTTTATGCTTATTGAGGCGTTCACTTTTTTAATTGATCATTACGGGGACACCTTTGATGGAAGTGTGTATATGTTTAATCTGGGCGACCACTACCTGCGGAGAGGCGAGTATGATCTTGCGCTCAAGTATTTGGAGCGCTCGGCGGCTTGTGATAATGAGCTTGCATATAATCCCGTAGGAATCATTTGGTACTATGGATATACGAGAAAGGTAGATTATAGAAAGGCTTTTGAATGTTTTGAAAAGTCAGAAGAACTACCCCTATCCAAACTTATGCTGGCTGAAATGTATAAAGAAGGTCAGTATGTTGATAAGGATATTAATAAGTATCGCCAATATATTTTTGAAGCATTTGAACAGGTTTGGGACAGCCCCGTTCCAACTTGCAAGGGAGAGGCTTTTTATAAATACGTTGAGATAATTATGGAGGAACACGGCTTTGAGGCTCGCAAAGAAGAAATAGGTGTGCTTCTGGTCGAGGCAGATATTCGTCAGCAAGAGCAGATGACTAACTATGCCACAAAGCACGATTATGAAATAATGAAGAAGATAAAGACTCTCTTATATGAGTTAAACCCAGAACTGGAGCTACTAAGTATTTTTGATTTATATTGGGCTCTTACTAAGCCTGCTTGCATCAGCTTTATCGGGCCGGATTGGAACGACCCAGGCTTTGATGACCCACCACTATACCCTGTGGAATCACACCTTATCTCTTCTCACAATAACGGTTCATCAATGGAAATCCTCTTTGATGACAAATGGTATAGGGATATTGACCACTTCTTCAGCGACGCTAGTTTTGAAGGATTTAGCGTGGCAGATATCTCGTTCTTATTCAGCGATTTCGAATATGTTGATGGTAATCAGTAGTCGACTAGGTAGATTCCGATTGCGATTTTATTAAACGATCCGTGCTTTTCTATTTCTGTGATCTTTGCTGCGAGGAGTTTGCCTGCGTCCATGAGGCGCGAAAAGATGAGGTTATCTTTTTCCGGGATGTAACCGAGCTTACGGCCGTCTTCCTTAAGGACGAGTATGGCTTTGTCGTCAAATTTGTTTTCTTCTCTTCTTAGGAAGAGCTTGTCGCCGACTTCGATTTCATCGAGCACGGTCTTGTCCTCGAGATGCGTTGTTCCGGCAACGAATGTATCAAAGAGATGTATTTCGCTCACCAAAGGTTTGATGATGTCGCTTAGGTTTGTCTCTTCGATTGCTTCTATGAGTTCTTTTTTGTCTATTATTAGTTCATTACTCATGAATACATCTCCTCTACTTTGAATCTCGCGAGTATCTCGTCCAGCTTTTCGGAATACGACTTGTAGGATTCTATCTCGTCCTTGTACTCCATGGTTTTTTCTCTTACGCTTCTTTCATCGTAAAGAAGAAGCTTGTAGAGATATGGATTGGTAGATATTATTTCTGTTATCTCGTCCTCTACTCTTTTGATTTTTGTTTCTACATCCTCGACCTCAATGTCCGTATTATCATAGCCTCGTCTCTTGAGATATCTTCTGACAACTACGTCGAGCTCCTGCAAATCATCCAAGTGATTATGCCTATACGCAATCTCAATCTTTTTCCAGTAGTCTTTTATCTTTTCATCGTCTGCAAGTTCCGGATGAAGGTCAGGATGAAGGAGTTTAACTAGGCCATAGTAGATGTCTTTGATTTTTCGGAGGTCTGTTGCGGTTATGCTTTTTGCGCCCTTTGCCGCTTTTACATCCGAAATCATTGCATCAAGCTCTGCCTGGTAGTCGGCCATTTCCTTTTCGATAAAAGCCGCTAGGTTGGATGCGATAATCTTCTTGCCCTGGTTCTCTAGTTTTTGGCAATATGCAATCATTTTCTTTTTCTTGATGCATTCAATCTTAAGCCTAAAAGACTCGGTAATATAATCACCAAAGAAACGAATGAACTCATGGTGATACTGCGATGCTTCTTTTCTTAGATTGTCTCTTCTGATGAGCAGCTCCTCGTATTTTTCGTACGCTCTATTTTCACCTTTTATTATTTGTTCCATATTGCAAAGCTCCTATCAAACAACCCTAAAAGCATACAGCGAATAGTACAAGGTAGGAAGTTTTTCACCGTCGATCGTGGCTTTCTTTAAGAAGTCGTCGATGTCCTCAAACCACTTTTCTCCAAACTTGATGACCACTCTACCGTTTTCTTCAACGGATTCAACGACGTACTCATCTCCCTCGTAAACAAAAGCGATCTTGATTGGTTTCTTGAGTACATGATAAAGGTCGTACAAATTGAGATCCGTCATGTCGGGCTCTATCATGGTGTAGAGATCTTCAATCAGCCACTTCATGATATTAAGATCACCAAAGAACGTATTATAGCTAAGTCTCCTTGCCTGGAAAACTTTTGCATCAAGGTAGAGCCTTATGGCTTCTTCCGTGTTTCCTTCGTCTTTACGGATTCTTGCGAGGCGCGTATAAATCTCGGACTTGGGGTCGCCCGGGAAAGCAGAGTCCTCAACAAGATAGTATGATTCTTCGATAATTTTCTTATACATATCAAAGTTCCGCTCAACGCCGTAGCCGTTCTTGTACATATCCGCGACCTTGATCTTGGATTTTAGATAACCATTCTTGGCAGCCTTGGAATAATACTTGAACGCCTTCTCGTAGTCGCGCTCACCCGTTCTACCATAATACCAAATGTATCCGAGACCCTCGGCCACCCATTCATCACCATACGCATCCGCCATCTCGTAATATTTAAGAGCCAGATCAAACTGCTTTTCACCATAATAATGTCCGCCAAGCTGAACCATCCATCCGGTCTGCTTGGTTTCTTCTATCAGATACTCCAGCGCCTCAATCAACATGAACTCCTCGTCCGGGCTGAGGATCGACTTGTTGTAGTAGTCGCGATATATTTTTTCAGCTTCTTTTATGGTCATGTGGGGCTCCTTGTTACTCGGCATCTGTCCAAGCTTTTTCTCTGTATTTTTCGGCAATAAGTTTGAGCAATTCCGCCAGATACTCCAGCCTACACTGATATCTAACTGCCGGAGACGGACTGATCATCATGCTATTATGAGAATCGCCTTCCTGTTCAAAAGCCTTGATATCTTCAAGCAACTCATCCCTTATCGGAAGTAGCTCCTCATATTTGCAATCCTTGTATTGATCGACAAAAACATTTGGACTAATCATTGACATAGTAAGTACCTCCTCACAACACACGTATCTCTTTCTTAATACCATTGTAACTGGTTTCTTTAGATTTTGGAATGTCCGCGCGCAATAATGGGTAATTATTTGGACGATACGTGTTACTTTTTGCAGTTTTCCAAGGGTTTTTTAAATAAAAAACCCATTCTCGGAGGTGTGTTTTTCAGAATGGGTTCTTGGAAAATATATATCTTTGAAAGGAGTTGTTTTGTGTGCTATCCATTAACTACGACAGATGCTTATATATCTTTGGCTATACTAAATGCTTTTAAAAGACTATTCTCGTTAGTCTCTGAAGATAGAGCCTAAGGAAAAGCCCTGTCCCATTTGTATTGCGCTATTGCACTGCTTTTGTTGTAATCTTCTTTATTACATCTTGCACTCTAATATCCGTATTTCCATTTGCGCTAATTTGACAAATAAAGTATGCAACCGCACCTATAATAAGAAACACTTTATGGATTAACTTATTGTCATTTTCGTCTAGTGCGGCAAGCTTTTCATCGTCGCTTTTGCTAGAGTCATTCATTATTATTTCCATTTTACATGAGTGTGTTTCTTTTAGCGGTTGGAATAAATTCTCCTTTAACATAGAAAAGCCTGTTGACACATAATCATTGTTGTTATTTCCCTTTTTATTATTCATTTCTACCTCCTTTTCTGAATAAATTCTTGGTTTTCTTATGTATCACTAGGTATGTTTGTCAAGCATATTTCATTTTTGCTTTTTTCTTTGTTTTTTCTGTTTTATTGCTATGGCTTATTCAAACATCCTAGAATAGTATTACCTCAGAATACCCCTCTGTTGTCGTGCTGCCAGCACGATTTTTGTGCTATGAGCACATGCACCTGCGGCTTACGCCAGCTTTACCCCCAGACTCACCCACCAATTAAATCCTAGATCGGCTTAAAGATGGTGTTTTGCCATTATTTTCAGGACCCCATTTGCCCTCTGACTCTCTCCCAACACCAAGTCACTCCCCTTTCCATAATAAAAAAGTAATATCTAGCATCACACCTCATACTCATCCAAACCCTCAGTTAGGTCTAGCCGCCTAAGAACTTCTGCAGGATATGAAATGTCTTCAACTGCCTGTTTATATCCGGTGGCCATCATCTTGTTGAACTCTTCTTCTGTCACGCTGTCGCGCGCCGGCACCGGTCTCATCATTGAGCCTTCACAATTAACCTCACTATAAAAGCGATCAACTATTGCCTGTATATCTTCCGGTATAAAGGCTTTGGCTTGTTCAATTATTTCCACAGGCACACCATAAAACGCCTCCGCAATTGATCCGGCAATCGCTGCTTGGGTGTCAGCATCGCCACCTAGAGAAACAGCTTCTCGCACAACACTTTCGTACGAGTCTCCATTCAGGAATGCGATTATTGATTCTGGCACTGAACCCTGACATGTTTCATCAAACCTATATCCCGGGCGGATATCGGCGCAGGTGCGATTAAGATCATACCCAAACTCGCTTTCGATGTATTCTTTTATCTCCTCTTTGGATGAGCCGTTTCTTGCCATAAATATTGCAGCAGCTACTGACTCTGCTCCTTTAATTCCTTCCGGATGATTATGTGTCACTTCCGCGGAGAGACGCGCCATTTTTCTTGTGGTCTCCATGTTGTCATATAACCAGCCACATGGGGATACTCTCATAGCAGATCCGTTGCCATAACTATTGTACGGCTCCATGCTTGACGAGCGTAACCAACCATTAAATCTGCCACCATATCCGGCGCTGGGATATTTATTTCCCCAGCGCCTCATGGACTCAATAAACATATCTTTGATTTCTTCATCCGTCTCCGTGCCATTTAACCCGAGCAAAACCTCTGCAACGGCAACAGTCATTACAGAATCATCTGTGGGTGCACTATGAGGGGCCATCCAAACAAAATCTTTTTTCTTTATTGGATGGAATTCATAAACACTCCCAACCATATCCCCGATTATCGCACCATACATATTACTTCTCCCCCTTGCTTCTCTTCTCAAAGTCCTTCTTTACGCTCTTTAGAATATCACCTCTGATCGAGCCGCATTCTCTAAGTTCTGTGATTGCCTCGGTTACTGCCATATAGTTGGTTCGGATTCCAACTCTGTCGTTATGGTAGCTGGCTGATCTTTCTGCGCTTATACCGAGTCTTCCCGCTTCGCTTACGGCGTCCATGTTTGCGCCGAGGAAGAGAAATTCCCAGCCGTACTTTTCATGCTGGCGGCTGATCATTTGCTTGATGCCTCTATACGTGTATTCCCTGCTAGCGTTTTCCATGCCATCGGTGGTGATGATAAACAAAGTCTTTGATGGAACGTCCTCTTCTCTTGCATACTTGTGAACATTACCTATGTGATGTATCGCCCTACCAATTGCATCAAGAAGCGCGGTGCATCCTCTGACATAGTATTCGTCCTCCGTGAGTTTCTCCACCTTCTGGATAGGAACTCTATCGTGTATTACTTCGTGCTCGTTATCAAAGAGCACAGTTGACCAATACACTTCGCCCTTTTCTTTCTTTTGCTTTTCAAGGGTTGAGTTAAAGCCGCCGATTGTGTCAGCTTCGAGGCCTCCCATCGACCCGCTTCTGTCCAGGATAAAAACAACTTCTACCAATTCATTCTTCTTAACTTCTTTTACACTTTTCTTTGCCATGTCCATTACCTCCCTGTGAACTGTCTTTGTTTCAACTTGAGGTAATGATAGCAATCCCAAAAACTAAAAAGGTCGCCCATAAGGCGACAATTTTAGGCTCTTGTTTAGGCACCCAGCAAAGGCTGGTCGTAGTCAAACAAAATACAATTTATATCCATGATATTTGTAATCCGATTATCTATGCAGTATTCCATAATGATATCAAACTCACTACTTTTAGAAAGAGTCATGCCCGCTCTACCAAGAAGATCCAGAGTCTCATCCAGATTTAGCTCAAGCGCAATCGCAAACGCAAGTACGGTCTGCTTGGATGGCTTATAATCAACATTGCTCTTAATCTTTGAAAAGAGCCGTCTATCTATATTTGCTTTCTTGTAAACAACCGAGTCTTTCAGTCCCTTA
>Ga0256404_1003390_pt1 | contig 32616 bp, 43 predicted proteins | sample RumenRJG_01DNA_FD_185990 | JGI IMG/M metagenome (GOLD analysis project Ga0256404, IMG submission 185990) | Bovine rumen microbial communities from Lethbridge, Alberta, Canada - RJG_01 | ecosystem: Host-associated > Mammals > Digestive system > Stomach > Rumen | place: Canada: Alberta | collected...
AAATGGTATTTAGTCCATCTTTAAATTCAAACGGTGGTCTTTTAACGCCATTTTCAAGGAATTGATCGCAACTAATCCTTTTTAACATAGTGAAGAATTCCCTCCTTTAATTCGATTGCATTTAATGAATAGAGACAAGTTAAGACATCTATAAATTCATCCATGTTGTCTACTGTAGTTCTTACTTTTTTATAAAGTTCCATAACCATCATGTCATTGTCCTTTAGTTTCTCTAAGAAAATAGGGAATTTAAAAACAACGCTATCATTATATGAGATATATTTGCTAGGCATTTTCATTAGAAAGTACCTCACAATGTTGTACAAAATAAGCAACAACTATTTTTGCTATATCTATCATGCTTTCTGGATAACCGGTTTTTTCTATAAGCTTATGAGCTAATCTATCAATATGGTCTGGAATTGGCGTTCCTGCTTCAGAGTACTCTTTTGATAAAGCCTTAATACTCATCCCTAGTTTGGTAGATTTGCCATCGATGGTGTGTTCGTCTTCAACTAATTCTTTTTCAAGAAGGGCTAGATGAGCATCTATAAAGTTATAAAACTTTAATGCAAGTGTTTCAATGGTGGAATAAGTACCTACCATAGTTTCAGGAATTTTATCGCTTATTCTTAAAGCTTCCATGCTCAATGGTTCTAATGCTCCGTGATCTGTGATGTTGGAAAGCGAATCTAATAAATTTGTTATATTTTGTTCAATATCGATATCATCAAGTCTTTCTTCAAGTTCAACCCCAGCTTTATTTTTCTTTTTGATGTCTACTAATTTCATAAACATTTCAAGAGGATGATCTTTTATGTATCCATAGGCAACAGAGGTAGACAATGCTATCAGGTTCTCTTTTGAATCAAGATTTCTTGGTTTTCTGCTAACAGATTTAAACAAGCTCTCAGTTCTTTCGTCTAATCCTGAAGGAAATATTCTCACAATAACATATTGCTTTTTCTCGTCTTTAATAAGTTTTCTTCTAGTGACAGGGCATCTGTAGTTGGATTCAATAATTAAATCAAAGTCATCAGGAGAGGCGATGTTTGGAAGAAGTTCATCATTAGCCATTAAAGCTAAATAATGATCTTTAACTGATGAATAGGCATAGCCTAAATCATGAATCATATATTCTTCCAATGTGTTTGTTAAAGCGATAATCAATAATTCTTTTGATTTGGTTGGCTCTTCTCCAAGGAAGGCTTCAAATATATCGTTAAAAACAGAATCGTCTTTTTCATCAAATAAACCATCAAAAAAATCTCTGGCTTTATTAAAATTAAAGCCTTCTCTCATTTCACGTATATTATCAGTTAATTCTTTGCTCCCATTTAGGAGCTTTTTTGCATAATTGATTTCTGAATCATTATTCATTGGATTTGTAAAGAAAGAAGATCCGCAAGCAAAAAGCATTGAAGCACAAAACTTGCCCTGGTTTCTAAACCTGGTTTGATTCTCATAAATTGTTGTTGCGAATGATGAGAAAACAGCCATTTTCTTCCTTTCTTTTCAAAGTCCCAATAGTCCCATTTTAGTCCCATGATAGTAAATAATACCTGGGTTTATTCTATAGTTGGGAACTAAAAGTCTTTCTCTAATTATATCACGTATAACGTCTATATTAAGAAAGTTCTTAATGCTCCACATATAAGGTCTTGGAGTAATTAACCAAGATAACAGCACCAATTCTCAATAAGGTGCTTTCATAGCTAATGCCAATTGAGAAGGCATATGCAAATTGAAGTAGAAGTGTTTCTGCTGGTTTGTATATGTTTTCTTGATACCTACAAGTGAAGACCTCTGCTTCGGAAAGTAGAGGTTTTTATGAATCATTTTGATGAAGTCGAAATTAAGTTCGACAAGAAAACAAAAAAGCACGTTCTTATTCAAAGGTTTGATGATGGCACTGAAGCTAGAACAGTCCTTGATGCTAGAACCAAATACTTCTCTGTTCTCAAAGAAGAATTAAGAAAAGAGCATAACGAAGAAAGGAAACATCGTTATTGGGTTACAGCTAGCCTAGAAGGATTTGAATATGAAGGAGACGTATTCGCAGATAATAACACGCCTGTTTCCTATATAAATCTAAAGGAAGAAGAAGCTGAATCTCAGAGTTTTGATGTCATGAAGTTCTATGAGCTTCTAACAGAAACTCAGATGAGAAGACTATCTTATCGCCTTGAAAACCCAAAGATCTCTTATAGAGAAATCGCCAAAAAAGAGAACACTTCAGCTATGGCTATCTGTAAAACCTTTAACCAAATTAAGAAACTTTTTGAAAACTTTAAACTTTCTGGGTTTACAAACTAGCAATTCCTCTCCGTATGTCGAGCGGCAAACAAGATCACCGTTCAAGGAGGAAATTGATGGAACGAATCAAAATACGAGTTTCCAAAACGCCAGAACCTAATGGCGTGGTAGCGGTTAAGAAAACCAGAATAGCTAATCGAATTCTCAATAAGCTCTTCGGAACCACTAACAAAACAATTCTTGTATTAGGTGACAACGTAGTGGGGGTTTCTATTACTGAAGTCCCTGAAGGAGGGCAAAGGCATGACGAATGAACCTCATAGTCTATTAGCACCTTCAAGTAAAGAATGGTTCTACTGCGGGTTTGCTGTTAGGTTCCTAGCAACCAAAGAAGAAGAATCAAATGAACAAAGCGAGTTTGGCAGTGAATGCCATGCTCTTGGGGAAGCGTATGTAAGACTCCGTCTCAACATAGTCGATTATGATAATGAGCCTATCGATATCGAAAAACTAAAGCAAAGCTTTAAACACTATGATGAGGAGATGGAACGCCTTGCTTCAGCTTATGCAGACTACATCGTTAATCTTATGACTTTAGAAGAAAAGAGAACCAGTGAGAAACCTCTTTTATTCCTAGAGCATACACTTGACTGTAGTTACTCTCCAGATACACACGGAACCGCCGATGCGATCATGGTAACCAATAAAGAAATAGTGGTTATTGATAACAAAACAGGATTCATTGAACAAAACGTTATGGATGGCGATGAATTGAATTCACAGCTTGGAATCTATGGACTCTATGCGATGAAAGCTTTCCAACCTATCTATAACATTCAAAGAGTGCGTCTAATTATCTTCCAAGAAAGATTGCATCACATATCTGAAACTGTTCTTTCAAAAGATCAATTGCTCAATTGGGAAGCAACAAGACTTATTCCAGCAGCGGAAGAAGCGATGAATCCTCATGCTGAACCAAACCCAGGAAGTCACTGCAAGTACTGTCCAGGAAGAGTGTTCTGCAAGCGAAGAAGTGAAGAGGCTCTTAATGCTGTTAAGGAAGAAAAACCTGTTGAGTTAATGACCGAAAAAGAGATCGAGGAGATTTTACCAAAGCTTGACTTTATTGAAGACTATTGTGAATCAATTAAGGCTTATGCCTTAAAGAAAGCAATTGAAGGTAAAAAATGGAAAGGCTTTGTCTTAGGACACTCGGTTTCAAAAAGAAAGATCAGCGATGAAGCAAAGGTAGCTGAAATCCTCTCTGAAGCTGGATATGACATCTACCAACAAAACAAACTTAAGTCCATTAGTGAACTTGAGAAATTAGTAGGTCGCCAGAGGCTAAATGAGCTTATTGGAATTTACATCATTAAACCAGAGGGGAATCCTATTCTGGTTAAAGAAAAGAAGGAGGGCGAATAATGCCACTAAACATTATTAAAGGTACCGTTCCTGCAGCACTGAAAATGTGCATCTATGCTCCTGAAAGTTTTGGTAAGACAACCATGCTTAGCAAGATTAAAAACGGGGTAGTCCTCGACGTAGAAAAAGGTTCATTCCATATCGATTTGAGTAGGGTAATTATTAACTCTTGGCAAGAATGCGTTGAAACAATAGCAACGATCATTAAAGATCCAGGAGAAATTGAGACTGTTTCTATCGATACAATGGATAGACTTGAAGCCTATGCAATTGACTATTTATTACTCAAACATCACAAAGCTTCAATAGAGGATTGGAGCTATGGTAAAGGCTATGTGCTATTGCAAGAATTATTCCAAGATTTCTATAAGCTCCTCGACAAGCTTATCGCTCTCGGAATCAACGTAGTGATAGTGGCTCATGCTAAGCCTAGAAAATTTGAACTTCCAGACCAGGAAGGTGCATTTGACCGCTGGGAGTTGAAGCTAAATAAACAGACTGCTCCTCTGCTCAAAGAATGGGTTGATCTTCTCTTGTTTGGTAACTTTGAAACCTATGTGGTGACAAGCGAAACAAATAAGAAGAAGCCTCAGGGTAATCGTAGAGTTTTATTCACAACTCACTCTCCTGTCTTTGATGCCAAAAACAGATTCGGTTTACCAGAAAAAATGGATTTCGATTTCAAGCTTATTTCCCACTTATTTATGGCAAAAAGCCCAGTAAAACCTGCAAATTCTAGTGAAAAGAAAGAATCTGAGCTTCTTAAAAAAGTGAAGAAACTCATTGAAGATAATGGTGTCACTTTAGCAGAAGTCGAAGCAGTTGTTACATCAAAAGGACATTATCCAGAAGATAAGCATTTAGAAGACTATTCTGAAGACTTCATTGCTCGCTGGATTATTCCAAACATCAAAAAAATTGTCGAACAAATTAAATCTAAGAAAGAGGTAAAAAACGATGGAAAATAATGAAAACATCAATGTTGAACAAATCGAGACGTTTGACTGGGATGATGAACTTAGTGGTCAAGATCCTGTAAGTGAAAAACGAATCGTATTAGAAGAAGGGGATTATAACTTCTTAGTCACTAAGTTTGAACGAGGTAGATTCCCAGGTAGCGATAAGCTCCCAGCAGCTCATAAAGCTACCATTCAAATCCAAATCAATTCCAAAGAAGGATTAGTCAATTACGGCTTTGATATTCTCCTCATTAAATTAGAGGGTTTTGAAAAGAGATTATATGGCTTCTTCCGTTCTATTGGACAAAAAGAAGTAGGTCAAGCCTACAAGATGGATTGGAGCAAAGTTTTAGGCTCCAAAGGTAGAGCTCATTTCAGACCTAAAAACATCACTGGTAAGAATGGTGATCTCGTCACAGTTAATGACTTAGTTTACTTCATTGACTATGATGCCAACAACTTCACAGAACAAGACGATTTACCGTTCTAACTCAGGAGACTGCTTATGAAGTTAACGGCAGTCGAAAACATATTAAGAAATAGAGTAATGGGGCATCAGATAAACCTGGTGCTCCAAATACTAACTGAAGGAGGCAGGATTTATGGATGACAATAAGCAACTAATACTTGATGCTTTGAACTTTATTGATCCTGCCGATTTTAGCGATTATAACGACTGGCTTCATATTGGTATGGCTCTTCATTATGAAGGATTTCCGATGAGCATCTTTGATGAATGGTCTAGAAGAGATCCTAATAAATACAATGCAAGAGATCTTGAAACAACATGGAATTCCTTTGGAAAAAGCGGTGGAAGAGGAGTGGTCACCGGGGCAACTATTATTCAATTTGCCAAAGACAGAGGTTTTGATGCTCATAGAAAAATGGCTATTGAGACTTATGAATGGGATGACACTCTCCTTCCTGAAGATGACCTCGCTATTAGAAAGACGCATGTTTTGACTCCTTGCGAACAATTAAAAACATATCTGAAAGCAGTGTTCAAAAGCGAAGATAAAGTAGGGTATGCAACTACAGATTGTTTCTTCAATGAGAAAAAGCAAAAGTGGCAGCCTCTAGCAGGTGTCTCAGATAGAACTGCAGCTCAGCTTATTAAGGAGCTAGAGAAATATCCAGATGATATCGAATGTGTTGTTGGAACTATTAACAAAGAAGCAGGAGCATGGATTCGCATTAACCCTTTAGATGGAAAAGGGGCGATGGTGGAAAACGTTACCTCGTTTAATTACGTTTTAATCGAAAGTGATGAAATTCCGAAACCCCAACAAATAGCGTTCTATAACAGATGGAAATTGCCTATTGTCGCTCTTGTAGATTCTGGCTCTAAAAGCGTTCACGCTATTGTGCACATAGATGCTCCAGATTTAATAGAATACGACACAAGAGTTAGAGAACTTTTTAAGTTCTTAGAAGAACACAATTTCCCAGCAGATCAGTCAAATAAGACCGCTAATAAATTCTCCAGAATGCCAGGTGTTACTAGGAATGGCGTAATGCAGACTCTCCTTGCTACTCATATTGGCTGTCAAAACTATGAAGAATGGAAAAAGTATTTGGAGGAGGAAGAGAAAACCTTTCCTGTGATGAACGTCACGGATTTCTTCCATAATCCTGAGCCTCAAAAGCCTGAACTTATTCATGGAGTTCTTCGCAAAGGGCATGTGCTTATGGTCACTGGACCTAGTAAAGCAGGTAAGAGCTTCTTGATGGGAAGACTTGCAGTTTGTCTTTCTGAAGGGAAGCCGTTCCTTAACCATGAATGTGAAAAAGCAAAAGTAGTGTATATCAATCCAGAAATTGAACCTTCTTCTATTGGGCATAGATTCATAGCGATATATGATGCTCTCCAAATTGAAGAGCCAAGCAAGGAAAACCCAATTCAAGTTATTAACTTAAGGGGAACAATGGAAACTATCGAAGACTTGATTTCAAAGCTCATCACAAAATACAAAGAGCAAGGTGTAGACGTCTTTATCATCGATCCTATTTACAAATTCATGGAGCAAGATGAAAGCAACGCTCAATACATTACTTTCTTCTTAGGAAGACTTGAACACCTCAGCCATGAGCTAAACGCTACGATAGTTTTCTCTCATCACCACAAAAAAGGTAGTTCCGCAGATATCTCAGTTATCGATAGAGGCAGTGGCAGTGGAATCTTTGCCAGGCAAGCTGATGCAATTATGGACTTAAATGAGCTTGATATGGATGAAGATTTCCGAGAAGAAAATGGCTTTGAAGATTCCTGGACTGCTTATGAAATTGAGTATGTCACCAGAGAATTTAAAAGACCAAAATCACTAAAAGTGATATTCAAGTATCCATTACACGAAATTGATGAATCTGGAGTTCTTAAAGAGCTATTTCCGGTGGGTGATATTAGAAACGCTCAAAAGAAGAACAAAAAACAAACAACTATTGAAGATAGATACAACCGATTTGTCGAAGCTTTCTTCGCTGTTAGTGAAGATGGCAAAACAGCAAATCTTGGCGCCGTTGCCGCTAGAGCGAAAGTTGCTCCTAAAACCATTAGAAACAACATAGAAGAAATAGGCGGCTATTACATCCAAGAGTCAATCATTTACAGAGTCATAGGAGTGGATCCAAATTATGGCAAAAAATAAAACAATTGATAACTCTCTTACACGGGCGGTTGGTGAGGTGAAGGAGGGAAGGGAAATAAATATTAGAAAATATTTCCCTTACCCTCTGCTCACCGAAATGTGCGTGCGAGACCAGGGGAGGAAAGTATATGAGCTTTGAAGAAACAAAAGAATACTTATCCAGGTATTACTACTTGTACCAAAAAGTAGATTCCTTAAAAGAAGAACTGAAGCATTTAGAAATACTTGCTGATGGTACTCAGGGGTGTAGCTACGATGAACCAAGAGTACAAAAGTCTCCTTCTTTGAAAGCCCCATTCATTAAATACATTGACCGAATCACTAAGAAGGAGAAGGAAATTGAAGAGAAGGTAGAAGAACTCTTTAAGCTTAGAGGAGAAATAGAAAACGCTATTGCTTCAATTGAAGACTCAACTCTGGAATTAGTTCTAACTTATAGATACCTTAACTTCTTTGACTGGAGAGATGTAGCTTCTAAACTTGGATACGCATTAAGTCATGTTTACCGCCTTCACAGACAAGGGATAATGGCTATAAAGCTTCCTCAGTAAAAGATGATAGTAAATGATAGTAAATGCAAGCATTTAGTAGTTGGAAAAAGTTCAAATTTCTTGATATGCTATAATCAGCAAAAGCTGTAAAAACTCACCGTCACTGGTGGGTTTTCTTTTTAAACACTCAAGGAGGTACCAACTATGGCCGGAAGACCAAAAGGTGATGCCTTTGAGAAGTGGCAGAAAACCGGGAAGTGGCCAAAGGTTCGTGAAGAAATCTCTACTTTGTATAAGAAAGGTTATACGCAGAGGTACATCAGTGAACGCCTACACCTCAATGAGGCCACTTTTTCTAGGCTCAAAGCTGATCACGAAGAAATAGCTGAAATTTTTAATGAAATCATGGATGAAGAATTACCAGAAGCAATGGCGGAATTAAAACGTCAAGCTTTTGGCTACTGGGTTACTGAAGACACAAAAGAAATCGCTACCAAAGGTAAAAGCGAATCTGGAAAGAAAGGAAGAGCTCGTAAGATTTGGATTCCTGGAAACTACAAAGCATTAGATCACTACATGACTTTGAGATTTGGAAAAGAATACATGTCTAGCTATACCGCTATGCAAGTCATGAAAGAACTAAAAGAAGAAATGAAGGAGAATTGGGACCGTGGAAATGAAGATCGTTTATAAAAAAGTGAGTGAATTAAAAGCTTACGATAATAACCCTAGAGACAACGATAAAGCAGTGGATGCTGTTGCAGCCTCAATAAGAGAATTTGGTTTTAAGGTTCCATTAGTGATTACTGAAGATAACGTTATTGTTACTGGTCACACTAGATTAAAAGCTTCAAAGAAATTAGGTTTAGAAACTGTTCCTTGTATCATTGCTTCTGATTTAACTGAAGATCAAATTAAAGCATTCCGTATTGCGGACAATAAAACTTCAGAGCTTTCTGACTGGGATGAAGATTTGTTAAGTGAAGAACTCGCTAGCATCGACTTAGATATGTCTCAATTTGGTTTTGATGATATTCAAGTTGAAGAAGAAATTGAAGCTGAAGATGATGACTTCAATGAAGATGATGTTATTACCGATAATCCTTATTCAAAACCTGGAGATATTTTCCTTTTAGGAAATCATAAGCTTATTTGTGGAGATTCCAGAAGCAAAGAAGTAGTGAATAATCTTGTTGAAGAAAACATCATCGATTTAGTTCTTACTGATCCACCTTATAACTGTGATTACGAAGGGAGCGATGGACAAAAAATCGAAAACGATAAAATGTCTGATGCAGATTTCAAACAATTCATGCTTGAAGCTTTCTCAAATATGTACGAGCACTGTAAAGATGGTGCAAATGCATTTGTTTTCCATAGAGATATTGAAGGTGTCAACTTTCAAGGTGGTTTCAAAGGAGCTGGTTTTAAATTAGCTCAAATGTGGATATGGGTAAAGAACAGTGCTACCTTCGGTAGAGGCTGGGCACACTACAAACACGAACCTATCATGGTAGGCTGGAAAGAGGGAGCTCCTCACTATGTTACTGGAGATAGAACTCTTACAACGATCCTTGAATATGACAAACCAAAGCACAATGACCTTCATCCAACCATGAAGCCAATAGAGTTAATGGCGTTCCTTATCAAAGAAGGCTCAAAACCTGGAGATAAGATCCTAGATTTATTTGGAGGTAGTGGAACCACATTGATAGCCGCTGAACAAACAGGAAGAATTTCCTTCTTATCGGAAATCACTCCAAAATACACTGATGTCATTGTTAAAAGATACTTGAGATATAGAGGCAGCACTGAAGGCTGCTTTTTAATTAGGGATGGAGAAAAAATAGCTCTATCCGAAATTGAAGACTACCGAACTCACGCTTCGGAATAAAAGTCAAAAAAATCAATACACGCACATGAAGATGTCCTCCGATTATTTGTCATCTTTCATTACTAGATAGAGCCTGGTTTTTTGCATTCGTTTCTCCGGGCTCTATCGCCTCCTTTCTGGCACTGAAAATAGTGTCGAATTATGTTGATAATACTAAAGTATTATTAGAGTATATACATGACCAAAGGAGGTCAGAAAAATGCACTATATCGAAACCAAAAAAGGACTTGAAACCTTGCTCAAAAGATACCTTGAAGCAGGGGTTACCGATGAAACAATGGATAGGGACAATTCCTATCAAGCCAAATGGATCAGCTGCATCAAAGGCTGCATTGAAGATGGCTTAGCGATGGATGAGGTTGACTGGGAAAACACACCTGTCGAACTCAGACCTTTATGGAGAGGACTTAAATAACATGGAAGAAAGAATGAAATTGCAACGCTGGATAGGTTGCTTCATCTGCGGCGATTTTGATGCCGAGGATGTCAAAACTCAAATCAAAGCAGGCTGGTATGACTGGTTCTGCAAAGATAGCTTATTAGCTAGAAAAACTAAGAGGATGGGCAACATTATTAAAAGCCTTAGAGAAGGCGGTAAAGTTAACTTCACAGGTTGGTACACCTGGTTCAAGAACAACTGTCCTTTGAATGGACCACTCTACGATGACTTCCGCTTTGCGGACTTAGAGACTGGAGAAGTTCAATTCACAGTTCAATTAGACTGCTGCTGGAACCAAAAGAAGTACACAGTTTATGGAAGAACACCAGACGGCGTATTCCATAGCGATGAACCTCTATTTGAAACAGACTCAGTTAAAGAATTAGTTAAATGGTTCAATGAACCTTGGGAGAACTAATATGGCAAAGCTTGAAATAACCGTTAAAATTACCGAAAACAAGGGCATCAAAGTTGGAAGAACAGTGATGCTATTCAATAAACCTAGAGTAGTGGTTGGCTTCTGGAATAACAGCTTAGTCTTCGCTACTGAAAAACCGCAAACAATGCCTGAAGCTCAAGTCCTCATTTATACGACTTCTGAATTAAAGGAAATCTATGAAGAGGGCAGCTTACAAGGGCTTGTAGATATCGAATAATTTATTATTTGTCTTAAAGGATAAATCCTATTAAGTCTAATAATAAGCTCTGAAAGTGCCCGAAAAATGGGTGCTTTTTACTTCTTTACTCAATAACTAGTTATTCAGTAAAGGCAAAATGAGCAAATTTAAAAAAGACAAAGTCTTAAAGGAGAGAATATGTTTGAAAAAGTAAACCCTGCACACCCAGATAAACTCGCTGATAGAATTGCAGGAGCACTCGTTGATTTAGCTTATAAAAATGAGAGAGCTCCTAGAATTGCAGTAGAGGTTTTAATTGGTCATGGCTGTTGCCACATTATTTGTGAAACTAGCACTCACTTAAAAAAGAAAGATGTAAAAGCTGCAGTCTATAGGATTGCTGGGAAGCTAGCAGTGGACTATGTTGAAGTTCCTCAAGATTCTCTTCTTTCTCATAACCAAGCAGGAAAGTTTCGCTGTGGAGATAATGGCATTTTTCGTGGCGTTCCTTTAACTCCAGAGCAAAAAAGACTCTCTGAAATAGCTAGAGACATTTACGATGCATATCCTTTTGACGGGAAATATATCCTTGATAAAGATAGACTCATTATTTGCCAAAGCAACGCTGAATCTAGCGAGCTTCAAAAGATCTTCAAAAAAGCTGAAATTAATCCTATCGGAGATTGGAAGGGTGGCACTAATGTAGACACAGGTGCAGTCAATAGAAAGCTCGGTAGTGATATGGGAGATTCCATTACTGGTGGAGGCTTACATGGGAAAGACCTCAGCAAAGCTGATGTGTCTGTAAATATCTATGCTTTCCTTAAAGCTCAAAAGACCAACAAAGTGGTAGAGCTAAGCTGTGCTATTGGCGATGAGTATATAGACGGCAAACCTTATGGTGAGATTGTCTGCATTGCTAAAGACTTTATTACAAAGCTCGGTGGCTTTGAGAAGTTCGCTGAGTGGGGCTTGTTCTAATGCTTAGCGACTGCAAAGAAATTAACAGGTTCTATAGAAGCTCTGAGTGGGCTATTGCTAGAGCTGAGAAGATTGCAGAAGCTCATGGACTTTGTGAAATCTGTGGAGCAGTAGGGGAAGAAGTTCATCACATCATTCACTTAACTCCAGAGAACATTCATAACCCAGAGATAACACTAGGAAAGAAGAACTTGATCCTTCTCTGTAAAGACTGTCACAACAAAGAACATGGAAGGTTCAAAAAAGCTGGAGCTCAGTTCGATGAAGAAGGAAATCTAAAACCTTTTTAATCCCCTCCCGGTCGACTTTCTTAAGAAAAATTTCAAAGTACCGCTGCCCCCACCTCAAAAATGCGTGGCTTAAAAATTTCCAAAAATCAGATTTTCAATTTCTGTTTTTTTCTTTTATGGAGGAGTTAGATGGACACAAAACAAATCAACAAAGAGTATGCACGTCTAGCTGCTCTTTTCACAAATGTCGATAAAACAAAACTAGAACTCGTAGATGAACTATTAAAGAAAGCTGCTTTTCTGAAAGTTGAGTTAGATGATCTACAAGCTTTAGTTAGAAAGCATGGAGCAGTGGAGTTTTCTTCCAAAGGAAACAGCCGCCAGACTCAGTGCTATAAAACTTACATTCAATCTCTTGGAGTTTATCAAAATATCATCAAAACGCTTAATACCATCATGGGTAGAAACGCAATAGATGAAGACGATGAGTTTGATGAATTCATGAAACAAATTAGATAAGGAGGAACGCATCATGGCGTATGAAATTAGTATTCACGTTAACAAGAATGGCAAATTAGAAACTGATGAGCTTCCTCTTGAAATCTCAGTCTATAGAGAAAGCAAAAGAGTAAAACTCTTGTTTACGGTAGATAGTGAGATAGACTCAACTTATCATTACTTAAAGTTCACTCATCAAAATGCCACTTATCTCTATAGAGTTCATAATAATGAATTCGAGATTCCTAAAGCTATCACAGCTTACGAAGGAGCGTGGGAAATCTCGTTTGTGGCTTGCGATGAAGTTGCTAATAGCGACTCAACAATTACTGCGAATTACATCTATGCTTCAGAACCAATAGTGGCAACAGTGCTCAAAGGGAACCTGGGAATTATCCATACCTCTGAAGAATTTACATTGCTTTCTCAACTTGTTGAAGGAACCTTTGATCACTTTGAAATTCCGGAAGGCGTTTCTTATATCACTTCTTATTTCTTAGCTCATGCAACTAATGAGTTTGTGGTTAGTGTTCCTTATACAGTTACCGCAATCGAAGACCATGCTTTCTACGAAAGTGGTTGCTATAGAATTGATTTTGAAGAAGGTTCTCAATTAGCTTCTTTAGAAGATTATGCTCTTTATAGAATTGCAGACTTAGAAGACATCAACTTCCCAGCCTCTCTTTCTAGATGGGGCAACTATAATCTTAGTGGTTGTGGATGTGAGTATGTCACCTTTGGTGCTAACTCTAATTTAAGAACCTTATCTTCTTATGCTTTCTGGAACATTCCAAAACTTAAGAAACTCTATTTACCAGATAGACTCCAGAGTTTCACTGGTGGAACAGCGGTTGTTAAGAGCTGCCCTCTTTTAAATGAGATTTGGTTCCCTAACACAATTAACGTTCCTATTCCTTTGGAATCAATTCAAGACTGCCCTCTCTTAAGCAAGATTAGCTTACAGAGCAACTTCAACGTCAACGCTAACTTTGGTAACTGCACCTCATTAACCAGAGAATCGGTTATTCAAATGTTCCGTAACTTGAAAGACTTAAGCGGAGCAGCTTCAAAAGTAATCTCAATTCATCAAGTTGTATATGACAGGTTAGAGGCTGAGGACATAGCTATTGCTAATAACAAGAACTGGTCTATCGGAATTGTTGGTGGAAATAATCCTCTCGCAGGAAAATGTTTCCATTATGAAAACAGCTCAATTTCTATCGACTTAGAGTTCTCTTCTAACTTTGGCTGTATTAGTTGCTCTGGAAACGCAGTCAACTTCACTTACGAATATCTCTCTGAAACAACATTTAAGATTGATATCTCTGGTGGCGATTACATTCCTAGTGCATGGGGCAACTTCATGCCAGTTCCAGTAGGAGAAGTCATCAATGACACTGGTGTTATTACATTCAGTAGTGGTGAAGCCTCTCAAGTTAAACTTAAGACCTACTCTAATAACAACGTAGGAACAAATAGAACTTTCAGCTTAGTGCAGGAGGAAGATTGATATGGAAATCATTAACGAAAAAGGATTAAGAATTCTTGTTGCTAAAGATGGATGTGTCATCCAAAGCGTAACTGATGGTTCTATCTTAGGAAAGAAGCTCGTTCTAGGCAAAAAGGACTCTGAGATTCATTATCACGAGATTCCGGTGCCCGCTAAAGAAGTGGAAGATACCGAAGAATGAGTTTCTTACTAGCGTATATCAACGAAATAGAGGCGGGCCGCATAATTGCTGGGAATGAACTGAAAAGTGTCTTAAAACGCCTGAAAGACGATTTGAATGATCCTCGCTTTATCTATGACGAAGAACCTGGAAGATTAAGAATCGAATTCATTGAGAAGTTCTGTAAGCACACAAAGTCACCTTTTAATGGTCAACCTTTCATCCTGGAACTTTGGGAGAAAGCTCTGCTTGAGTGTGCTTATGGTTTCAAAATGGCAGATTCAGGTTTAAGAAGATTCAATGAAGTGGTTCTCCTTATTGCTAGAAAAAACGGAAAGACAACTTTTGTCGCTGGGATAGACCTGGCTGAGTTTTTCCTCTCAAGTGGTGGAACCGACATCGTTTGTGCTTCTAACACTAATGAACAAGCTTCAATTCTTTTTGAAGAAATAAACAACATGAGAGAGCAGAGCAAAGCTCTCAGAAATGAAAAACGTTCTAGGAAGAATATCTTTTACATCTATTCTCCAACGAACAAAAACAAGATTAAAAAGTTATCCGCTCAGAGCAGAAACAAAGATGGCTATAACATTGAAGTTGGCTGTATTGATGAAGTCCATGAAATGACAGATTCAAAAGTCTACGATGCCATTAAGCAAAGTCAGTCAACCAAAAGAGAACCGCTAATCTTTATTATCACAACTGAGGGAACAACTGTTGATGGCTTCCTTGATAACAAGCTCGACTATTGTCGAAAGATGATAAAAGGAGAAATTGATGACATTCGTATTCTTCCCTGGCTTTATACCCAGGATAGTGATGAAGAGATCTTCTCCGATCCATCTAGCTGGCAAAAGAGTAATCCTTCCATAGGAACCATCAAAACCAGGTCTTACTTTGAGGACATGATGGTAAAAGCTAGAAATGATTTAGCTACTAGAGTGACGATGATGTGTAAAGACTTTAACATCAAGCAACTTGAGAGCGGCTCCTGGCTTACTTACTTAGATCTCAATAATGAGACCAAATACAAATTAGATGATTTAAGAGATAGCTATGCTATAGGGGGAGTGGACTTATCATCTACAACCGACTTAACAGCAGCAGTTCTCCTTATCATAAAAGGCGGAAAGAAGTATGTTATCCCGCACTTCTTTATGCCTTCTGAACTGATAGCTCAAAGAGTCCAGGAAGACAAGATTCCATACGACATTTGGGTAAAGAAGGGATTAGTTACTCTTACAGAAGGAAACCAGAATGACTTTTCATTAGTGACTCAATGGTTTCTGAAAATGGTGAGAGAGTATGGAATTAGACCATTGTGGATCGGTTATGATCCCTGGAACTCACAATACTGGGTGAAAGAGATGGAAGATTCTGGTTTCACAATGGAAAAGATTAGACAAGGCATCTATACCTTATCTGAACCAATGAAGCAGCTTGAAGGAGACCTCAAGAATAAGCTTGTTATCTATGATAATAATCCTATCCTAAAGTGGTGCTTTTCAAATACTCAAGCAAAGGTTGATGTTAATGGAAACATTCAGCCTAGCAAGCTTAATTCCAAACTAAAAAGAATCGATGGCTGTGTAGCTTTGATTATTGCTTATGCAGTTTTAAATCGATACAAGATTGAGTACGAAAACATGATTAGTTAGGAGGTCACTATGGGATTGTTCGACATCTTTAAACGAAAGAAAAAAGTAGTGGCACCTGTCAATTATGATGCTCAGCTATTTAAAACAACTCTGAATCTTTTCCAAGACTTCGGTGACAACATCAATGCTTCTGATATTGTGAAGATCTGTATTGATCGAATCGCAACTCACTCAGCAAAGCTGAAACCGAGGTATGTGAAAACTGAAGAAGATAAAACAGTGCAAGAGAAAAAAGGCAACCTTGCTTACCTTTTGAAGTATCAGCCAAACCCACTCATGAGTCCTTATGACTTTATCTATCGAGTGGTTACTCTTTTGTACTTAAATAACAACGCATTTATCTATCCTGTTTATGACAAAGACACATATGAGCTTCTTGAGCTTTGGCCCTTAAAGCCTAACTCAGTGGAAGCTCTAAAGGATGAAAGTGGAGCTCTCTATCTCCGCTTTTATTTTACAGACAAGAAATCATTCACTCTTCCTTATGAATCAATCATTCACTTGAGAAGGTTCTATGGAACGAATGATATCTTTGGTGGAAGTGGAGCAATAAGCGACCACTCAGCTTTGCTGAAAACAATCAAAATCAATGATTCAGTTCTTCAAGGATTAGATAATGCAATTAGAACCTCTTTCCAAATTAAAGGCTTACTCAAAATCAATGGCATGCTTAACGAAAAAGATAAGCAAGCTCAGAAAGCCGAATTTGAAAATGCTCTAAAAGAATCAATTGGAGATGGTGGTTCTTCCATTGTTCCAGTTGACTTAAAAGCGGACTACGTACCGCTAACAGTTGATCCTAAATTAGTGGATTCAGCTACTCTTTCATTCCTCCAAAAGAAGATCATCACTTACTTCGGCGTGAGCGATGCTATCTTTGATAACAAGTTCAATGAAAATGAATACAACGCTTTCTATGAAGGGGTTATCGAAGGAATTGCTATCTCTCTTTCTGAAGCCTTTTCAAAAGCTTTGCTTACCAGAGGTCAATTAGAAAGAGGAGAACAAATCATTTTCTATTCTGAAAGGCTTCAATACGCCTCATGGAATACAAAAGTCCAAGCCATTGAAAAATTGATGGGACTTGGCATTCTTTCTCTTAATGAGTCAAGAGCTCTTTTGGGCTTTGAACCAATAGAGGGAGGAAACAGAAGACTTCAGTCACTCAACTTTGTTGATGCTGACAAAGCTAATGATTATCAATTACAACCTATCGTCTTACAACCTAAGAAAAAGGAGGATCCAAAAGATGGAGAAGGAAACTAGATTCTCAACCATTGCAAAACGTGATGGAGAAGAAGAAAACAAAATGGTAGTGGAAGGCTATGCGATAGTCTTTGATGAAGAAACTCTTATCGGTGATGAAGAAAGAGGTTTCATTGAAGTAATCGACAAGAATGCTTTAGCAAATACCAATATCAAGGATGTGCCATTCAAGTACAATCACAATGACACAACCTTAATCTTAGCGAGGACCAGAAATGGTTCTCTTTCTTTAGAAGTCGATGAAAAAGGGCTTAAGATTAGAGCGGAACTCATCGATACAACCAGCAATAGAGACATTTATAAATGCATTGAAGCTGGCTTATTAGACAAGATGTCGTTTGCTTTTACTGTTAAAAGTCAAAGCTGGGATAAAAGTGGAAAGATACCAAAGAGAACGATCACGGCAATTGATCGCCTTTTTGATGTATCGGTCGTTGATTTGCCTGCATACGATCAAACTTCTATCCAAGCAAGCTCTCGTTCTTTAGAAATCGTGGAGGCGGAACTAAAGGCATTGGATGATGCAGAGAACCTTGAACGTAGAACGATATTAGCAAAGCGAATAAAACTCAAAACAAAGTTTTAAGAAAGGAGATTCACAATGAATCTAGAATTACGTTTAAAGGAAATTAAAACCCGCCTTGATGAAATTAGGGGTTTAGTCGATGCTGAAACTGATGTTGAAAAGCTCGGTGCTTACGATCAAGAAGTCGACGAATTAACAAATGAACGCAAAGCTATCGAAAAGAAACTCGCTTTAAGAGGCAAATTCGATGTTGCTGACGTCATTGAAACCAAATCCACAGAAACTAATGAAGAATTAGAAGCTCGTGGTAAAGCCTTAAAGGAAGGCAGAACTGTCACCGTTACCGCTGATGGAGTCTTACTCCCAACCCATGTCGATGACAAGATTACTCCTGTTCCTTTCCGTGAAGTCTCTACTTTAGTAGAACAAGTTCACACCGTTAACTTAAAAGGTGGAGAAACCTATAAGAAATCCTTTGTTAAATCTCATGGAACTGGTGGATTAACTGCAGAAGGCGATCCATACACAACCGCTGAGCCAACATTCGGTTACTTAACTATCTCCAAAGTGAAAGTTACTGCTTATGCAGAAATCACTGAAGAGTTAGAAAAACTCCCTGCTGCTGACTATCAAGCAGAAGTCCTTAATGGAATCAATATCGCTCTCAAGAAAAAAATCTCTGAGCAAATCCTTCGTGGTGCAGGTACCACAAACACCTTCAAAGGTATCTTCTCTGCTAACTGTGAAGCTTTGGCAGATGTCACTGACTTAGAAATTAGTGCGATTAACGAGAACACTCTCGATGATATCGTCTATGCCTATGGCGGTGATGAAGAAGTTGAAGGCGGCTGTGTCCTTATCCTCAACAAGAATGACTTACGTGCTTTCGCTGGTTTAAGAACTGCTGAAGGTAGAAAAGTCCACACTGTTGACTACAAGGCAAAAACTATTGATGGTATTCCATTCATCATCTCTTCTCATTGCAAAGCAATTTCTGCTTCCGCAACTCAAGCTGGTGAATATGGTATCGTCTATGGTCCATTAGCCAACTACGAAGTCCCAATCTTCAGTGGTGTTGAAGTAGCCAAATCCACTGATTATAAATTCAAAGATGGCATTATCTGCTATAAGGCTTCTGTCTTCACTGGTGGTAACGTCATCGGCTACAAAGGTTTCTTAAGAGTCAAGAAAGCTGCTGCTTCTACAGAAACAACAGAAGACGATCAAGAAGAAACTCACGACTGATAATGGTCGAAACACGGAGGAGTGCCCGCTAACCTTGATAAGTCGCTAGTCGCAATACCCATGAAATGAGAGATCAATAAATGTGTATGAAGGCGGGTCCTTCCGTTTAAGTGTAATAGGAAGAATATTCTAACGAGTAGAGGAGGTGTCTAAAATGTCGTGCGAAAACATACTTGAAGTGATGAAGAAAGCTTTGCTTATCCCTGCAACCGAACACTACGCTGATGATGAAATTTTGATTCATATTGCCTCGTGCCGCCAGCTCCTAGTCAGTGCTGGAGTTCCTCGTGAAACCGCTGAATCAAACGACAACCCATTAGTGACAGCTCTTATTACCATATTTGTAAAGACAAACTTCGGATTTAAAAGTGATGGAACAGTGAAAGAGCTTCCCAAGAGCTTTGACGTCTTACTCAGGCAACTATGCTTGCATAATCCTGAGGTTGGTGGAGGTTCGTCCTCGTGATAGCGTATCCTAATTCCGGCAACATTTCTTTATTCCTATTACGTGTTAAAACAGCTGCCGATGACCTGGGCAACCAGGGCTTGCGGTTGGTCGGCTCCAAAGAGGTGGTGGGGATGACAAGCTCCATCACTTCTAAGGAATTCTACAATTCAAAAGAAAGCAAAGTTTTACTTGATTTCAAGGTCGCAATTCAAGCTTTCCTTTATGACAAAAGCAAGTACATCTATGTTCCTAATGAAGACACTATCTACAAAGTAGAAAGAACCTATCAGAACGGAATGTGGTTAGAACTTTCTTGCTCTGAAACTCAAATCAAGAAGGAGGACATTGAAGGATGGAATCTTTGAAACTTGAAGCTTTAACTCCAGAAATCGAAAAGGCAGTTGTCTCTTATTCAAAAGATGTCGAACTAGCAATAGTGGCAACTCTTGAAAAAACCGCAGATCAAATCCTGGAGTACATTAAAGAAAACGCTCCACGCTCCCCTTACACAAAGGAGCATCTGGCGGATTCTTTCGTTAAGGAATCTTATGGTGAAGGAGTAAATAAAACTATTGTTATTTATTCCAAAACCAAAGGTTATCTCGTTCATTTAGTAGAACTGGGTTTCAAACATAGAGGAGGAAAACTTATCGCAGCTCGTCCATTTATGAGACCGGCTTATGATGAGTTCTCACCCAAAATGCTTGAAGATATCAAAAAGATAATTAGTGGAGGTGGCGGAAGTGCTTAAGAAATTAAGACAAGTCTTATTGACGGTTCTTCCTACTGTTATCTATGCTCATTTAGATTCTGACAATGAGCAAAACGCAGAACCGCCTTTCATTATTTACCAGGAGATATCGAAAAGACCTCCTTCTTATGGAGACGATAAGCCTGTCTACTATCTAAGAACTATTCAAATCACATTGTTAACAAAGAAAAAAGACGAAGCTCTTGAAGAGAAACTTGAGAAAGCTCTCCTCAAAAATGACTACGTCTTTTCTTTAACTTCTGAGTACGCAAACTCAGACCACTCTATAAATAGAGTTTACGAAATTAGGCTGGAGGATTTTAAATATGCCAAATAACAAAATTACATTCGGTTTACGAAATGTTCATTACGCCATTGCCTCTCAAGATAGCAATGGTAACTGGAGCTTTGATACTCCAGTCGCTCTCCCAGGTGCTCAAGAGTTTTCTAGTGAAGTAGTGGGTGGAAGTACCAACGTTTATGCTGACGATACTTTATACGCATCCTTAGTTCAAAACGCTGGTCGTACTTTAACTCTCAAGTTCACAGAAATTCCTGACAACTTCAAAACTGCCATTCTTGGCTATAAGCAATTAGCTAATGGCAACTTAGTGGAAATTGCTAATGCACCAGTTGTTACCTTCGCTTTAGGTTTTGAATTCCAGGGCGATGCAAAAGCCAGAAGAGTCTGGTATTACCTATGTAATGTCACTCCAATTGCTGAAGCAACCAAGTCAAAAGCAGATTCCATCGAAGCTAATAGTGTTACTCTCAACATCACTGCAAGACCAATTGAAGTTGGCGATAACTTAGTCACCAATTGTGTCTCCGCAAAAGGCGATAGTAACTACACTAACTTCTTAACAACTGCACCTGTCATTCCAGAGATCAATGAATAGGGAGAGAAGTTATGGAAAAAACCGTTAAACTCAATGGGAAGGAACTAAGATTAGCTTCTTCCCTTTTTACTATCATTTCCTATAGGAACATCTTCGGAACTGAGCTATTTGATGATGTTGAAAAACTAGATAAAGCAATCTCTGAAAATAAGAACGAGGTCGGTAAGTTTATCGACATTCTTTTCCGCTTAATCTACGTGCTTCACAAGCCATTCTATAACGACAGTTACGATAGATTCCTTCAAACCTTTGACTTCAGCGTTCTCTCTAATGTTGAAGAGCTCACCAATTTGGCTAACACCATTGGAGAACTATTAGGCGAAGTTAAGAAGAACTCTGATGGGACTGACTTAGCCCCAAAAAAGTAAAGCCACGAGAAAACATCACGGCGAATATCATTTTCAACCTGGCTCAATTAGGAATACCGATTCGTGATGCGGTTTTCTTTGATATTCAAACCTACCTTGACATAGTCAGATTACAAAAATCTATCTATGAGGGTGGTGGAAATCGACAAGCAACTCAGGCGGATATTGACGCCTTTTTAGGTTAGGAGGTGAGGGATATGGCGGAAGCTATTAAAGGTCTTAACATTAAGCTTGGACTTGATACTACAGAACTAGAAGCTTCTATCAAATCCCTTAACTCAGACCTTAAAGAACAGCAAAAAGATCTTGCTGTCATAAATAAAAACTTAAAATACGATTCTTCTAACGTTGATCTTTGGAAACAAAAACAAGAAAAACTTAATGGCATTCTTGAAACTACAAAGAAGAAACTTGAAGAACAAAAGAAACAACTTGAGCTTGCTAAAGAAGGTGTCAAATTAGGCACTGTCTCTGAACAAGAATTCAAGAAGTTACAACGTGCAGTTCAAAGTACTGAAGCGGAAGTAGCAAAGCTAAATGGTGAACTCAAAGAGACCGACTCTAAGATTTCAGCATTAGGAAAGATTGATGTTAATAAATTCTCCAGCATTGGCGGAGCTTTAACAAAATACATAACCGCTCCGGTGACTGCGGCTGTGACTGCTTTGACAACTTTAGCTATCACAACAACTAATACCGTTAATGAAATGGCGGATACTGCAAAGCAGTTAGGTGTTGGTTTAGAGGCTCTTCAGAAATGGGAATACGCTGCGAAACAATTAGGTAGTGAAACTCAATACCTGGATAAAGCTTTCCAAAAAGTTAACAGCTTACTAGGTCAAATAGCTAATGGCGATGATGTATCTGAACAGCTCGCTAAAATCGGTCTGACTATGGAAGATCTGGCAGGTTTAGATGCTGAAGCTGCCTTTAAGAAAATAAGAAGTGCTATAGCAGGAGTGGAAGATGCCGCTACTAGAACTGCTCTAGCTAATCAATTCTTTGGTGATAAACTTGGAACTTTGCTCAACCCAGTTTTAAGTGCTTCAGAAGATGAACTTGAAGCCTGGATGAATGAAGCTGAAAAGGTAGGAATCGTCTCTGAAGAGGATGCTGAGCAGACTGGCAAGCTAGGAAATGAAATCTATGCTTTGAAACAAGCCTTTCTCTCCTTAAGAACAGAACTTGCTACAGCCTTAGCTCCTATCATTACAAAGATAGTTAATTTCCTTAAAGACACAGTTATACCAAAGGTAAAGGAACTTATTCAGAAGTGGAAAGAAATGTCTTCTGGATTAAAAGTCATTATTGGCGTGATAGGAGGAATTCTAACCGCAATAGGGCCGGTGCTATCAATAGTAGCTAAGGTTATAGGACTTGTTTCTAAACTCAAAGAAGCTGTTAGTGCTTTAGGCGGAGCCACAAAGGTTCTGGGAGCGGTTGCTAAAGCTGGTCCGTGGGCTCTAATTATTTCAATTATTGCTATCTTGCTTCTACAAAACGAGAACTTCCGAGCTCTGCTCAAAAGGCTACTTGATATTGTTAAGCAACTAATCGACAAAATAGTGGAGCTAGTCGGCAAGATTATCGAAAAGCTCAAACCAATTCTTGATGTGCTGATGAATGTGATCAACCAGATCATAGATGTCTTAGTAGAAATTATCGATGGCATTCTTGATGCGGTAATGTTGGTGCTTGATGAAGTAGTAAAACTACTTGAAAGACTAATTGAACCTATAACAAGAATCCTTGAGATGCTAACCGCTATCTTAATTCCAATCACTCAGTTGATCGCAAAGATTCTTCAGATTGTAGCAAGAATCCTTCAATTAGTTATTGGTTTAATTGTTCAAATAATCGAAGTAGTTATCGAGCTCATTGATGGAGTTTTAAACATTGTTATTGAGATTATTAACGTTATTGTGGACATCTTAGGGGAAGTCATCAAAGTGGTGGTTGTCCTTCTAGATATCATCATAGATATTCTTGAACCAATTCTTGAGATCATTCTTGCGATCTTAGAACCTCTCATTGAATTCATTAGTGGAATCATTGAAGTTATAGCAGAACTCTTTGAGATTTTGCTTCCTTTGATTGAAGTCTTTTTAACTCCGATCATGGACATTCTCGATGTTATTTTCACAATAGTGGAAGCAATTTCACCAATTTTGGTGATTATCGGACAAGTTATTAAAGCAGTCATAGTTCCAGTGCTCCAACTTTTATTCCAAATCTTGAAGCCAATTCTAGATATTCTTAATGCGATTATTTCCGCAGTTAAGTGGATTCTAGACCACACAGTTGGATGGCTTGTTAAGCTTATCGGAAAGATGTTCGGAACCGGTGACTTCGATGCTGAAAACACAGTCAAAACTACCAGCAATTCATATATGAATACTGATAATTCTAAGACTACAAACAACGTCACGATTAACACAACTGGTGATGTTGATATCGATTCAATTAACGAAGCTTTAGGAGGAGCCTACTAATGAGAAGAAAACTTTATCTTGTTAACGAAGTGGGCTCCACCTTCTATTTCGACTATGGGCATAGCTGCGTAATTGAGGAGTTAGAAGGACTTGGCTTTGAATTTGAAATTGAGTATGAAGACTTCGATGCAGAGTTTGTTGAAACTAAAAGAAAGATCCCTCAAAGATCCATTGACTTAACTTTGGTTTTTCTGGATGGATATGCTGGTTTTACTCGTTGGAGAGAATATCTTACTAAAAGTAAAACTATAAGACTCTTCTATGAAACAAGCGTTGGAAAGAAGTATTGTTATGTAAATATTAAGAGTTCAACTAAGTCTCAGCTTGAAAGTAATATTTTGAGAACTCAAGTCAAGATTGACTGCCTATCGTTATGGCTAGTTAATAAGAGCGGAAGCATAGATGTTAGAGACGTTGGTGGAGGTAAGATCTACACCTATGGTTATCCTTATGTCTACGCAGTTAGCTTTAATGGTTCAACAACTCTGGTTAATGAATCTCCTAGAAATGTGCCGCTTCTAATCAAAATTATTGGGAACTGCACGAATCCTAGAGTAATCATCAGACAAGATGGTGTTGATGTTCAAACTCTTAGACTTATCACTGAGGAAAGAGAAGAGCCAACTATAGTTGTTAACGCAAAACCAACAAATCAATACATTCAGAAAATAGCCACTGACAATGAGGTTTTCGACTATTACGATAAGCAAGATTTCTCTCAAAAGAACTTCTTGTTTCTTCCTCCAGGAACCAGCGAGATCTTTTTTGATCCTGGTGTTAGAGAAGAAGCTAGATGTGAAATTGAATTCTGCGAAGAGTACATAGCTCATTAGGAGGAAGGTATGGAGCTAATCTTTTTAAGTGAACAAGATTTGACAATTTTAGACCATGCTTATGCTACTGATGACTATGACATCATTTTCGATGCTTTGGTGCCTCAGAAGTCCTCTTTTGTAGTAAATAAACAGGTTTTGAACTGTGGCATCGGTGACTTACTAATAACTAGAGATAATGGTTATGGCTATGTGGGCATCATTACAGCAATCGAAAAAGATGATAAGAATAGGAACAAGGTCAAAACAAAAGACTTCTTATCTCTTTTTGATGTCGACGTTCCTCTTCCTACTAGTTTTAGCGGAAACATTGCTCAGTTTGTAGTGAACCTCATCAATAATACTTACCGCTATAGTGGAGACTCATTCCAGAACATCTCATACCTGGAAACCGCTATTGAAGTAGTGAAGAATTGCTCTCTTACTTATGAAGCTGATTCTAAAGAGAATATTCTGGACTTAGTTGAAGAGTTCTCTAAAACCTATGGAATTAGACTTGAATATGAAGTTGTTCTTAATAACGGAAAGTTTTACAAAATCAAAGTCAAAGTGGTTGCTGCTAAAGTTGGCATAACCATGAAGTACGATTTAGGAACTATTTCAGAGCTTGTCATAAATGACACAAACGAGATTTCTCTTAATAAAGTCTTCTATATTCCGAAAGCTGAAAACACTCAGCATACAACAACGATTATCTATTATTTGAATAAAGAAGGGGAAGTGGTGAGAACCGCTTCGGCCCTCGATAGAATTCCGAAAGTAAAAATGAAATACGAGTTCTATAGCGACAAGGACTATGATTCTTTACTTTCAAAAGCTACGAAAGCATTGATAGATTCTTCGCTTCAGCATTCGATTACCTTTAACTTTTCATTCTTAACGAATAAAGTTGAAGCTCTTTCAAATCTAAAGTGCGGAGCTATTGTCGTTTTTATAGCAGAAAACAAAACCTATGAAACCATTGTCACCAAGATGGAATTCAAAGGCACTTTTAATGTCGCTAAAGTAACGCTTGGTGAATATCGTCTGTCTTTGACAGATAAACTCAAATTATTTGATAGGAGGGATAAATAATGGCAGTAGTAAAAATCACGTTTGATGCCGCTTCAGTGTCCAGCAAAATGGATGCAGATATCAATCACTTCTTAACTAGTGGGGTTCATGGTATTTTCTATGGAATTTTAGGTAGATGCCAGGCTTCAGTAAGCAACAACTATATTTCTTTTCAAAGTGGATACGTCCAGGTTTATGGAAGAAGAATATTTGTTGAAAGCGGAACCAAGATTTCTGTTTCTTTAGATGGTAGTGCTTATGGCTATGTCATTATCAAAATTGACTTAGGAAATAACGTTATCTCTTTAGAGAAAAAGGAAGCCAGTTCCTCTTATCCTTCCCTTACTCAAAATGACTTGATGAATGGTGGTCTCATTTATGAGTTCCCTCTCTGCAGGTACACAAAAACCTCTTCATCTATCACTTTGGATAGCAGCTATACGCCACCTTACATCTATAACGATCAAACTAAGATCAATGAAAAGGGGACAGCGGTTCTCAGTGAAGCAAGTTCTCGTTATGGTCCTGTTTATGATGGGTGGTCAACTCTTTCCTATGGAACCTGTTATGTATTTGATGGTATCACAACTTACAATGCGTACGATGGCATTATCTCTCTTTATGTTGGAGGCACTAATGTCTTATTCTGCGGTGCCTCAGTAGGGGGAAGTGGTGGCATTGTTCATTACCGCTATAACGGGCAAGACTGCACGCTTTCTTGTCAGCTAACAAGCAGCAAACTTTATGTAGAAGATTCAAGGGGGTATCAACCAAAATATGCAAGAGTTATTAGATAGACTATTTTCACCAAACAAAGTATTACTTTGCTACAGATGTGGATCTTCCATTTTTGGATTAAGTGAAGATGAAAGCGATAAAGATTTCACTGTTATCATTGATGGCTTTGATAGTTGTAACGTTGTCAAAACCGATGACTGTGATTTCTTTACCTTTGGAAAAAGCTATTTTGAAAGGCTTAAGAACTTTGATAAAGGCTGCCTCACTTACTTCCTTTGCTGGTTAGATAACACATTACTCGCTAAGGAAAACATTGTTTATGTTGATGATTCAATTAAAGACAAGCTTGATGAGTTCCTCTTCGTTGACTTTGATAAACACTTCAAAGACTGGATTTATCGTTTAATTGCCTATTTCGGAATTAGGCTTGAGAACTACAAAGAAGAGAAAAGTCTCTATCATTTGTATCGAGTTGAATCACTCATTAAACACTATAAAGAAACTGGCAAGTTTGAGTATTACTTCTCTAAGGAGAACCAGGAACTAGCCAGAGACTTAAAAACAAATCTTAACATTGAAAAGCATCTCCCAAAATTGAAGGAGATTTTTTCTTACTTAGTTTCGCTTTATGAGGAGGAAACGCTATGAGCCATGTAGTTGAAATCATTATTACCACAGCATCAGTTATTACTGCTTTGGGAGTTATCTTTGGAATCCTATTTGGATTCTTTAAGTGGCTTATGAAAAGAGACAGGAACGATGTTGAGATTAAGGAAATCAAAGAGGAACAATCAATCCTCACCAAAGGTGTTCTTGCTTGCCTCAAGGGTTTAAAAGAGCAAGGCTGCGATGGTCCGGTAACCTTAGCGATCACGGAGATCGAAGACCATATTAACAAGCAAGCTCATAAATAGGAGGGCTTATTATGAACCAAATCTTATTGAACATTTTAGCGGCGGTGACGACTTGTATTATCTTGCCGCTTATCAGCTTCCTGGGAATTAAACTCTCTCAGTGGTTGTCTACGAAAATCAAAGATGAAAAAGCTGCAAAACTATTAACTCAAGCAACTGAAATAGTTGTTACCGCAGTTAAATCGGTCTTTCAGACTTATGTTGAATCACTAAAAAATAGTGGAACCTTTGATAAAACCGCTCAGCTTGAAGCACTTAATAAAGCAAAAGCTATTGTGACTTCTGAGCTAACTGTTGAATTGAAAGACTTCATTGTTGCAAATTATGGTGATTTAGAAAGCTGGATTATCAACCAAATTGAAGCATCTATTTACAAATTAAAGAATTGAATTATCCCTGTGAACGGAGAAATCCTAGTAGCAGGGATTTTTTTATTGTAAAATAACCCTATGAAAGAATTGCTGTTAAAAGACATTCTTCCGTTGAGTGAAGAAGAAAAAAACGATGCCAAGATTGCTTTAAATATGTCATGGGACGGAAAATCTCATTTTGATAGATGGAATGAGAGTTCTGCGAATGACAGAGATGTCTCATATTCATATTCGTCTCATTATGGTACGAAATTTAGAAATTTTACAAAAATAGGACAATTAGTATTTGGTTTTGTTCAATTACCAAGAAACAACAAAAGATGGCTTCTAGTTACTGCTGGGAGAATTACCAGACTTCCTGAAAGCGGCCCTTGCGATCATGAAGAAGTTGAGCGTTTTCAAGGCTTAGTAGGCAGATTAGTTGTCGAAATTGCCAAAGGCAATACTTATTCAAGGTATATCTTCAACCTTAACAAATTCTATGAAGAAGCTGTTGTTGTGGAAATACTGGCTAACGATTATCAAGCAATATCTTTTAATGGTCTGGATAATGTTCATCTTTCTTTTCATGATTTAAAACTTATTCTGAATGGAGAAAAATACTCCGATTATAGAAGTGCATTATCTAGTGTTAAAGGTATTTACTGCTTAACAGATACAAAAACCGGAAAGCTTTATATTGGTTCCGCTTATGGTGAAAATGGAATTGCTCAAAGATGGAGCGAATACATTAACACCAAAACAGGTGGAAATGACGGGCTGATTGAATTATACAAACGTGAAGGCGAAAAGTATTTTGAGGAAAACTTTGAATTTACTCTTATAGAGTATTTCGGAATGAGTGCAGATACAGATAAAATAATTGCTAGAGAAACTTATTGGAAGAATGCTTTTGCGACTAAAACTCAAGGATATAATAGGAACTAATTATGGGATTTTTTGATAGCAAATGGGTTGTAACATTTGAATACTCTAATGGAATACTTTCTTCTAACAAGACAGGCTCTATAGTAGTAGAAGCTTCTAGTGAATATTCTGCAAAAGATAAAGCTAAGAGTGTTCTAAAAGGTTCCTATAAATATGTAAAAGTTTTATCTGCGGTTAAAGCTGATTCCAAAGGAAGACCGATTGTTAGCCCTGCTCCAGTCACTATTACGGAAGAGAGATCTTCCTATGTTCCTAACCCAACTCCAACTCCAACTAGAGAATTAACTCCCGAAGAAAGAGAGGAACGTCGTCTAAGAAGAATTGCTGAAGAAGCAGAGCTAGAAAGACAGAGAAAAGAAAGAGCGATTGTATTAAAAGAGAAACAAATTAAAAAAGCTCAAACGTCTCCAATAAGAAATTGCATTTTATCTGGAATAATTTCATTGGTTGCATTTTTCTTCGGTTGGATTCCACACTGGGTTGGATTAGCGAAAGCTAGAGCTTCTAGAAATGCGTTAGATATGTGGATCGAACTCGGTCATTCAAAAACCGATTCATATGGTCAAGAATTGGTTGCTGATATAGAAAGATACTCAAATGAGGCAAACTCAGTTCTTTGGATACCATTTGTAATCCTAGGAATTGGAATAGTTATCTCAGTAATTGTTTATATTCTTTCTAAAAAGAAAGTACCTCAAAAAGTCGTTAAGTTAGAGGAAGAACTAAAGAAATTAAAAGGATAATGATTCCCCATGAAAGACTAGAGCTAGCTGTGTAGTGGGGATTTTTTATATGAGAACAACTTTATAAGTAAGAGTAGCCAACTTTTTCGGATCTCTCATCGAGATTGTGCCTGTTTTAATTGGCTCAAACTGTGCAACTTCTTTTCTCTTGTTTCTTAATTCCTCCAAGGATATGCTTTTTGAATTATCTATTGTAAAAACCACATCATTTTTACCAACAACAATTATTCTGCAAAGAAAAACATCTAACATTTCTTTTGTGATCATTTCTGTTGATAGTTCTCTTTTACTTATAAGTCCCTTAATTTTATCGAATCTTTTCTTCTTTTCAATTTCCTCATTTTCCTCATTTTTCATACATTCAATTTCTTGGTTCAAAGCACTATATTTTTCACAAGCTTCATGATATTGATTGTTTAACAAGTTAAGCATCTCTTCATTTTCGCAATTTGCTCTGTCAGAAACTAAAAGATTTATGGTCTTTTCTAATTTGTCTTTTTCTTTATTTTTGTCTTCTATGGTTTTGCTTGTGTCAGTGAAACTAAAAGCACGTTCAATCACATTTTCCAATCTGTCAAAGATATCGCTTTTTCTTAGGAAAAGATCATTGATTACCTTAGCACAAGCAGCCAAAAGAAGATTCTCGGATAGTGGCTTTGCGTTGCATCTTTCTTGAAGCTTAGGTTCTATATATTTATTACATTGATACATTATCTTTGGAACCTTATAGCCAGATATCCATTGTCTTCTTTTATAAGTTTCTCCACATTCGTTGCAGATAAGCATGCCGCTTAATGGATAGCGAGTATTATACTTACTTAAATCTCTATTTGCTCCAACCATTCTCTGAGACTGAGTCTTTATTCTTTCCTGAACCCTGTCCCACATTTCCGGATCTATTATAGGTTCATGAGAATTGGTGACATAGTAGGATGGAACTTGTCCCTTGTTTTTGACGGCTTTATGGGTTAGATAATCAATCGTGAACGTTTTCTGAAGCAGCAAATCACCTTTGTATTTTTCGTTTCTTAAAATACTTTGGATAGTGCTTAAATGCCAATAGTCATTTCCGGTTATTGTTTTATAGCCTCTTTCTCTCAAGTTTCGTCTAATTTCAAAAATGCCGCAGCCCTGGTCGTACAATGTATAAATCAGTTTCACAATTTCTGCTTCTTCAGGAACAATTTTCAAGTTTCCATCATCACCTTTTGTATATCCTAAAAAACGAGAAGTGGTGATTATGGGCCTTCCTTCTTTCATCATACTTTGAAAAGTCCATCTGACGTTTTTTGAAATGTTTTTGCTTTCTTCTTGTGCAATAGAAGCGAGAATACTTGTTATTAATTCCGTTTTTTCATCAAAAGATGAAAGATTCTCTGTGTCAAAGTATATCTCAACTCCAAGCGATTTTAACTCTCGCATTGTTTGAATAAGAAGAACCGTATTTCTAGCGAATCTTGAAATGGATTTACAAAGAATAAGATCTATTTTTCCCTCCCTAGCATCTTTAATCATTTTATTAAAAGCAATTCTATTTTTTTCAGAAGTTCCGCTGACACCTTCATCAGAATAGATTTTTACTAGTTGTAACTGTGGGTTTTGAAGAATCCTTTTTGTCCATTCTTCTACCTGATTTTCAAACGAATTTGCTTGTTCGTCAGAATTGGTACTAACTCTACAGTAAGCCGCTGTTCTTTTTATGATGTTTGCGTTTTTTGGCATATCCTCAATTGACTGAAGAGGGTTTGTTGGCTGAATTATTTCTACCTTTCTACTCATTTGGTTTACCGTCCTTATCAAAGTAATCGCCGATGAAAACATTTCTTTTCTTCAATTCATTTCTTATTTTTGTGAGCTCATCAGAAGTCAGCAATTTGTTTCTATACAAGTATGAAAAAAAGGCTTGTGCGAAAGCTAATTCAACTTGCCTGGTTAAAATTTTATGTTCTTTCATTTACTATTCCTCCATATAACATTAGTTAATCAATGAAGTGAATATATCAATATAATCTTTGATTATAAAAAGAAAAGCTCCCGCTAAGGAGCTAGTTACTTCGACATTAAATCAGTGATTTCACCGTTAATGTCATAGATGGAGATGTTAATCCACTTGCTCAGTTGATCGAGCTTGTTAGGATTCATCTCTTTTAATTTGACCGGAGAGAGTAGTGTGAATTTTTGGATCGCTTCTCCAATGATGGAGTGGACATACTCACTGATGCGGTTAGCCTCAAACAATTCATCAGCGTACTTTTTCACAGCTTCCGCTCTGTAGCCTTTTTCTTCTTTGAAGAATGCTAAGTTATAAAGAACTCTAACTCTATCAAAGAAGGTTCCAAATTCATGCCTCACTGAAGAGACAGTAACTGGAAGTTCATAATCGGACATAAGTGTTTCTCCTTTAATAAAACTATTATTGGTAACTCTCGTGCTACCTATATTGAACTTATAAGCTAACCTTTGCTGCTTATGCCCGGTGCAAATAGTATACAAGATGCCTCCGCTAAAATGGAGGCTTTTTTCTTTTTTTGGGACAAAACCTCATTTTCCGGAAAGGGGAAAGTGGAGGTAGATCCTGTGACAAACGAGCAAAAAGTCGAAATCTTGAAACTTCACAAACAAAAATGTGGCTATAAAAAGATATCAAAGCTTTTAAACCTTCCAGTAACTTCTGTGAGTTCTTTTATTACGAGATTAAACTCAGAGGATATTTGTATTTGTCTTGAATGTGGCGAAACCTTTTCTCCTTTACCAGGAAAAAGTGTAAAACGCTTTTGTTCTAAAAAATGCCGCTTGAGATATTGGCAAAAGAAAACAAGAACATCTCCTAAATATAGGGTTCAAAAGGTGTGCCCAGAATGTGGTGCTGTCTTTCTGACTTATAAATACAGACAAGGTGTTTTTTGCTCAAGGGAATGCTTCCGAAACCATGAATCAAAAAAGTGGAGGGAAGCAAATGGAAAAAAGTAACTTAGACATTTATTTAATCGAAATGGAACATATGAAAGAAATGCTTGAATTAGGCATTATTTCTGATTCAGATTTTGCTAAAGCAGAAGCCTTCCTTGCTAAGAGAAATTGTATTAAAGATAAGTCTATTTATAGACTTAATAACTTGATAAACCGTCCTAGAAATGTGATTAATATAGGTGAAGAAAAGGAGGCTAAAAATGAGCACAATAACGACAATCAAACCATCGTTAAAATTATCTAAGCTGAAGCGTGTAGCCGCTTACGCCAGAGTGAGCAGAAACAAAGAAAGCCTTGTTCACTCTTTTA
>Ga0256404_1003393_pt1 | contig 32566 bp, 30 predicted proteins | sample RumenRJG_01DNA_FD_185990 | JGI IMG/M metagenome (GOLD analysis project Ga0256404, IMG submission 185990) | Bovine rumen microbial communities from Lethbridge, Alberta, Canada - RJG_01 | ecosystem: Host-associated > Mammals > Digestive system > Stomach > Rumen | place: Canada: Alberta | collected...
GCATGTATTATTTCTTTTATAAGCCTTTCATTTTTCTTTGTAATTTCACTGGTTAACAGCACCGGCTTCAACGATGCATTTATCAAAGAAATGATGTTTATACTGCTGATCTATAAAGCAACATTTGCGGGAGTGCTTCTTGCTCTTTGCTTTAGAAGCCTTGCATCTATCGCAATCGTTTATCTGAGAGTCATGCTTGAATCGATAATTCTGGTCGTATATGGAAGCTTAAAGGGTAACCTTTCAGAGATTATGGATTCCCTTAGAGGAACACCAAGAATATTCGATTTACTGTTTTATTCAAATCAGATTTCCATGATTTCGGAGGGCAGTCCATCAGCTGATTCACTTATCAATATCCTCAGCGGCTTCGCTATAATGCTTCTTGTATGGGGAGGAATAACATACTTATTATATAAACATAAGGATTTTTAAAAAGGATAAGATTCACAGTGAACGAAACACTTATAATCAGTATAGCTCTTATCATTACAACGATAACTGCTTTGGTATTTATCAGAAAATACTTCATGCAGAAGTCGGAAATGATCAGCTTCAGAAAACAACTGAATAAGATAAGAACAACTGACAGGGAGCAGCCTTTAATGGTTGCTTCCTTTGGCGCGCCTTCAATAGAGCTTGCCAAGGAGATAAATGCACTTACGGCAGACCTGAAAAAGCTCGCCATGGAGGCAACCGAAAATGAGAAGAAGATGAAGATAGTCATGGCTGGAGTTTCTCATGACTTCAGAACGCCTCTTACCTCTGCTGACGGATATCTTCAAATGATAGATAATACTCTGACTGATTCGGAGGTTAGCGAGGAACTCCGTGAATATCTTGATATTGTAAAGGAAAAGGTAAGCTATCTTAAGAAAATGTCAGATGAATTCTTCGAGGTAAGCTATCTTGAAGCGGTTGATAAGGCTATCCTTGGCGCAGTTCGTTTTGATACAGTACTTTCAAATGTTATGCTTTCGGCGTATAACAGTATCAGCGAAAAGAATCTTCTTATGAAGCCGGAGATCCCTGAGGAAAAGCTTCTCGTTCTTGCTGATGAGCATTACCTTACAAGAATACTTGAGAATCTTTTCTCAAATGCTGAAAAATATGCCGTTTCATATATCAGTGTAAATGTCAGTACAGAAAAAGATAATATAAGATTAAAGGTAGAAAATGATGTCTCTGTAAATACGGATTTTGAAGAAACACATATCTTTGATCCATTTTACCGCGGAACCGGAAGAAGCGGTCCGGGAACAGGCCTCGGATTATATATATGTAAGGAGCTTGCCGATTTTATGAATTACAGTATAAACGGTCATCTGGATAAAGGTGTATTCAGTATAGAGCTTATCATGCCTGCAGCTGAAGCTCTGGCGTAAGATATTTTATATAATATACAGTAGGGGGCAATATGAAGATCCTGATAATTGAAGACGATAAAGAGATAAACAGGCTGCTTTCGGTATTTTTAACCCAGAATGGTTATGATACCGAGAGCAGCTTTGATGGCGTAAGCGGGCTTAATATGATCAAGAAGGCAGAAGGCGACCTTGATATGATACTTCTTGATATGATGCTCCCGGGCTTTTCCGGAAATGAAATACTTACCAGGATAAGAGAATTTACCGATATTCCGGTTATAGTCATCTCAGCTGTCTCTGCTTTAAGCGAGAGGCTTTTCATGATGAAGAACGGAGCTGATGACTATATTATTAAGCCATTTGAGCTGCCGGATGTACTTGTCAGGATAGAAGCGGTTATGAGAAGGTGCAGGAAGGAAACTGTTCATCCGGAAAAAGAAGCTGCTGCAAAGGTCTTAAGCTACGGAAGCATAAAACTTGATACAGGCCTTTCAAAGGTTACTGTGAAGGGCAGTGAGCTGATACTTACTTCCAAAGAATTTGAGATACTGAAGCTCCTGCTTGAAAATAAAGGCAAGCTTTTTTCCAAGGCTAATCTTTATGAAAGTGTCTGGAACGAAGAATATTTTCCGGAGGATCAGTCTATAAAGGTTCATATGAGCAACCTCAGATCTAAGCTCAAGAAACTCGATGACTTTGATTATATTGAAACCATCTGGGGGATGGGATACCGTCTGAGAAAGCTTTAGACGCTTATTTGTTATGCTTAATTGTATAAAAACTGCTTGAATAGTTTAATGATTTGAATTAATATATAGAAAGGTATTGCTCGGCAAAGGGTTGGTAATACATCATTTTTTTAGGAGAGTCTATATGAACGAGAAACTGCTTCACACTCCTGAGGGAGTAAGAGATATATACGGCACAGAGTGCCTGGAGCGACATGAGATCATCAGTCGTATTAAGAAGGTTCTTAAGAGCTATGCTTACAGCGATATCGAGACACCTGCATTTGAGTATTTCGATATATTCAATATGGACAAGGGCTCAGCGCCTTCAAACGAGATGTACAAATTCTTTGACAGAAACAACAACACTCTTGTTTTGAGACCTGACATTACGCCAAGCATCGCAAGAAGTGCAGCAAAATATTTTCCGGACGAGGAGCTTCCGATAAGGCTCAGCTATATGGGCAGAACCTTCAAGAATGAGCCTCTTCATCAGGGCAAGCTTCATGAGACTACACAGATCGGCTGCGAGCTTATAAATGACGACAGCTCCGCTGCAGATGCAGAAATGCTCGCTTGCGTAGTTGATGTTATCAGAGTTTCGGGACTTAAGGATTTCCAGATCGTTATCGGCGAGGTTGAATTCTTTAAGGGTATCATAGAAGAAGCAGGCATAGATAAGGACGCTGAGGCAGAGATAAGAGATTTTATCCAGCTCAGGAATTTCTTTGGACTTCAGGAATATATCAAGAAGCTTGATATAAATGAAAGCTCCAAGGAAGCTCTCTGTTCATTTGATAAGTTCTTCGGCAGCGTTGATATGCTCGACCATGCTGAGACAGTTACAAAGAATGAGAAGGCCCTTACAGCCATTTCCAGACTTAAGAAGGTTTATAATGTTCTTAAGTTCTACGGCTATGAGGATTGCATCGGCTTTGATCTCGGTATGTTAAACGGTTATGGATACTATACAGGTATCGTATTCAGAGCATTTACCTACGGAACAGGAAGCGCTATAGTACGCGGTGGAAGATACAACAACCTTCTTGCCAAGTTTGGCAAGGATGCCCCATCGATCGGCTTTGCTATAATCATTGACGATCTTATGATGGCAGTATCAAGACAGCATATCAAGGTTGACACCGATACCAACAGAGCTCTTGTAATATATGAGATCAAGAATCAGAAGTCTGCGGTTCTTCTTGCAGAGAAGCTCAGAGAGAGAGGCGTTGAGGCATCTCTTATCAGAAAGTCATCAAGACATACTGTTGCTGAGTACGAAGAGTACGCAAGACGTTATGAATTTGACAGAATGTATATAGTTAAGGATGATGATGAGGTTGATGAGTCCTTTGTGATCTCAAAGGAGATTGCCGACCTTAAGGCAAAATACAGTGATAACGATCAGCCCGGAGGTGCATTATGAGATATCTAACATTTGCCCTTGCAAAGGGACGACTTGCCAGAAAGACTCTGGAGGTTTTTGAAAAGATCGGTATCACCTGTGAAGAAATGAAGGATCCTGATACAAGAAAGCTCATCTTCACAAATGAAGAGTTAAAGCTCAGATTTTTCCTTGCCAAGGCAAGCGATGTTCCGACCTATGTAGAGTACGGTGCGGCAGATATCGGTGTTGTAGGTAAGGATACTATCCTTGAGGAAGGAAGAAACCTTCTCGAGGTGCTTGATCTCGGATTCGGCAAATGCCGTATGTGCGTATGCGGACCTGAATCAGCAAAGGAAACACTTAAGAAAAATGAGATAATCCGTGTGGCATCAAAATATCCAAACATTGCAAAGGATTATTTCAATAATAAAAAGAACCAGACGGTTGAGATCATCAAGCTGAACGGTTCCGTAGAACTTGCTCCTATAGTTGGTCTTTCAGAGGTAATAGTCGATATCGTTGAGACTGGAACAACCCTTCGTGAGAACGGACTGGATGTTCTTGAAGAGATCGTTCCTCTGTCAGCAAGAATGGTTGTAAACCAGGTAAGTCTTCGTATGGAGCATGAGAGGATCCAGAAGCTTCTCAATGACTTAAATAAAGTACTAAGCGAATAATATCATTTTCAAAAGGAGGCATAATATGCGTATAGTAAAGCTTACGGAAGAATCAAAGAAGGACATTTTAAAGAATATGCTCAGAAGAAGTCCGGACAATTACGGACCTTATGAAGCAACGGTTAAAGAGATCGTTGAGAATGTCCATCAGAACAAAGATGCTGCTCTTTTTGAATATACACATAAATTTGATAAGGCAGATATAAATGCATCAAATGTTAAGGTAACCGATGAAGAGATAGAAGAGGCTTATAACAAGGTTGATAAGAACCTTCTTGAGGTAATCAGAAAATCTATCAAGAATATCAGGGAATATCACGAGCTTCAGAAGAGAAACAGCTGGATAACAACCAAGGAAAACGGCATAATGCTTGGTCAGAAGATCACAGCATTACAGTCAGTCGGTGTTTATGTACCTGGCGGAAAGGCTGCTTATCCTTCAACAGTTCTTATGAATGTTGTACCTGCACACGTTGCCGGCGTTGAGAACATCATCATGACAACACCTTGCAACGAAGAAGGAAAGGTTTATCCTACAACTCTTGTAGCTGCAAAGGAAGCCGGCGCAACAGCCATTTATAAGGCAGGCGGTGCTCAGGCGATAGCTGCACTTGCATTCGGTACAGAATCAATCCCTAAGGTAGATAAGATCGTTGGTCCGGGAAATATCTTCGTTGCCCTTGCCAAGAGACTTGTTTACGGACACGTAAGCATCGACTCTATAGCAGGCCCTAGCGAGATCCTTGTATTATCAGACGGATCAGGTAATCCTAAATATATTGCTGCAGACCTTCTGTCTCAGGCAGAGCATGACGAACTTGCATCAGCCATCCTTATTACAACAGATGCTGATTTTGCAGAGAAGGTTTCTGAGTGGACAGATGTATTTACAGAGAAGCTTTCAAGAAAAGATATAATACGTAAGTCTCTTGATAATTTCGGATATATCCTTCTCGTAGACAACCTCGATGAAGGAATTGCTGTTACAAATGAGATCGCACCGGAACATCTTGAGATCATGACAAAGAATCCTTACGATACAATGACCAAGGTAAGAAATGCAGGAGCTATCTTCCTTGGAGAGTATTCTTCAGAGCCTTTGGGAGATTATTTTGCAGGACCTAACCATGTACTTCCTACAAACGGTACAGCAAGATTCTTCTCACCTCTCGGAGTAGATGACTTCATCAAGAAGTCAAGCATTATCTCTTACTCTGAGTCAGCTTTAAGAGATGTATATAAGGATGTAGTTACATTTGCAGAGGCTGAGTATCTTACCGCACATGCTAATTCCATGAAGGTAAGATTTGAGGATCAGTAAACAGGAGAGAGAATATGGAAGCAAGAAAAGCAGTTTGTACCAGAAAAACAGGTGAAACTGATATTACCATCGAGATCGATCTGGATGGATCAGGAAAAACAGAGATAAATACAGGCATAGGATTCTTTGATCATATGCTTAACAGCTTTGCAAGACATGGCTTCTTCGACCTTAAGGTGGATGTAAAGGGCGACCTTTATGTTGATACACATCACACTATCGAGGACACAGGCATTGTTCTCGGCAAGGCTATCAAGCAGGCTCTTGGAGACAAGGCAGGCATTAAGAGATATGCGTCATTTATCATGCCTATGGATGAGTCACTTATCCTTTCGGCTGTAGACCTTTCAGGAAGACCATATCTTGTTTATGATCTTAATCTTTCAACTCCGAAGGTCGGAGAGTTTGATACACAGATGGTAAAAGAATTCTTCTATGCAGTTTCTTATGCTGCAGAGATGAATATACATTTAAAGCAGCTTTCGGGAGGAAATGACCACCACATCATAGAGGCGGCATTTAAGTCATTTGCAAATGCACTTGAACAGGCTACAAGACCTAATCCGAGACTTGGCAGAGAGCTTCTCTCAACCAAGGGTTCGCTGTAAAAGGAGGCAAATATGGATTACATTAAGATTATTCCTTGCGTTACCATGGAAAATCCTGTAGAAGAGGCAAAATTCTATAACGACTCAGGCGCTGACGAGGTTGCATTTTTTGACAGCAATGCAAGTCGTGAGTCTCTTGACAAGAATATTCCGATCATCAAGGAGATCACAAGAAATATAGACATTCCGCTCATTGCCTGCGGAGGCGTAAGAAGACTTGAGGATGTTAAGAAGCTCCTTTATGCGGGTGCGTCAAAGGTCTGCATGAAGTCAGCTCCTATGAACGACATTTCCATAGTTAAAGAAGCCTCAGAGCGTTTCGGATCAGAAAGGATCATTGTTACCATCGACCTTACTGAGGTTGATGATCCTGTAGCTTATGCAAAGGAATTAAAGGAGCAGGGCGCCGGAAGCCTTCTTATCTTACATCACAATAAGATCGATAATTATACAGAAATAGTTGCAAAGATACGTAAGGAAGCACCTCTTCCAACTGTTGTTTCTTCTTACTCAACAGACGGTGATGAGATAGCTGAGATGCTTGATGCAACACATGCAGAGGTTATAAGCCTTTACAACCTTGCTCAGCATGATGTTATGCAGATCAAGCATGCCTGCAGAAGAAAAGGTCTTTACGTAAATCTCTTTGAGAGTTCAAAGTCCTTCAGCGATTTTAAGACTGACGACAAGGGTCTTGTTCCTTGTATAGTTCAGGATTATAAGACAGATGAAGTACTTATGCTTGCATATATGAATGAAGAGTCTTATAACAAGACTATTGAAACAGGAAGGATGACTTATTTCTCAAGAAGCAGAAATGAGCTCTGGACCAAGGGCGAGACTTCAGGACATTATCAGTTCGTTAAGTCACTTACGATCGACTGCGACAACGATACTATCCTTGCAAAGGTCTCACAGATCGGTGCAGCCTGCCACACTGGCAACAGAAGCTGCTTCTTTACTCCGCTTGTAAGTAAAGAATATAACGATACAAATCCTCTTACTGTATTCAATGATGTATTTAATATCATCACTGACAGAAAGAAGAATCCAAAGGAGGGTTCATATACCAATTATCTTTTCGACAAGGGTATCGATAAGATCCTCAAGAAGGTCGGAGAGGAATGTACAGAGGTTGTTATAGCAGCCAAGAATCCTGATCCTGAGGAAATGAAGTATGAGATCTCAGATCTTTTATATCACCTTATGGTTCTTATGGCAGAACGCGGAACCACATGGGAGGATATAACCAAGGAGCTTGCTGAGAGACGATAAAAAGATTTACCTTACTTAGTGACAGTACGTTTTGTATTAAAAAGGAGATCATAATATGAGTGCAATACTTACAGAATTTGCAACATATATAATAAAATACGTTGTCTTCCTTATCCTGGCCGTGCTTGGTTTTATTGCGGGAACAAAATGGAGAAAATCCAAGGATATGAAGACTGTTGAGGAGGAAGTAGTAAGTGAAGAAGTACGGAGTTAATGAGTTAAGAGAGATGTATCTCTCGTATTTTGAAAAAAAGAACGGACATCTCAGGATGAACAGCTTTTCGCTGGTTCCTCAGAATGACAAGAGTCTGCTTCTTATAAATGCAGGAATGGCACCGCTGAAACCATATTTCACAGGACAGGAGATCCCTCCACGCAGAAGAGTGACAACCTGCCAGAAATGTATCAGAACAGGTGATATCGAGAACGTTGGTAAGACAGCACGTCACGGTACATTCTTTGAGATGCTCGGAAACTTCTCATTCGGCGATTACTTCAAGCACGAGGCTATCAAGTGGTCATGGGAGTTCCTTACTGAGGTAGTAGGACTTGATCCTGAAAGACTTTATCCATCAATCTACCAGGATGATGATGAAGCATTTGATATCTGGAACAAGGAGGTTGGTATCGCTACTGAGAGAATCTTCAGATTCGGCAAGGAGGATAACTTCTGGGAGCACGGCGCAGGTCCTTGCGGTCCATGTTCAGAGATCTACTATGATCGTGGAGAGAAGTATGGCTGCGGTAAGCCTGGCTGTACTGTAGGCTGCGACTGTGACAGATATATGGAGGTTTGGAATAACGTATTTACCCAGTTTGAAAATGACGGCAAGGGTAATTACACAACTCTCCAGAATAAGAATATTGATACAGGTATGGGTCTTGAGCGACTTGCAGTAGTTGTTCAGGATGTAGATTCAATCTTCGACGTAGATACTATCAAGGCTATCCGTGACAAGGTGTCAGAGAAGGCCGGTATCGCTTATGGTTCAAAGTATGAATCTGATGTATCTATCCGTGTTATAACAGACCATATGCGTTCTGCAACATTTATGACTTCTGACGGTATCACACCTTCAAATGAGGGCCGTGGATACGTTCTCAGACGTCTTATCAGAAGAGCTGCAAGACATGGAAGGCTTCTTGGTATCAAGGGTGCATTCTTAAATGATATCGTAGCAGCAGTTATCGAGAACTCAAAGGATGCATATCCTGAGCTTCTTGAGAAGAAAGCATTTATCTTCTCAACTATTGAGAATGAAGAAGCAAGCTTCAACAAGACCATTGACCAGGGCCTTGAGATCCTTGCTGAATATAAGAAAGAGCTTAAGGAGAGCGGTTCAACCGTTCTTGACGGCGAGAAGGCATTCAAGCTTCATGATACCTATGGCTTCCCTCTTGACCTTACAAAGGATATCCTTGAAGAGGACAACCTTTCTGTAGATGAGGAAAAGTTCAAGGAGTGCATGGAGATACAGAAGACTACAGCACGTAATGCACGTAAGGTTACCAATTACATGGGTGCTGATGCGACAGTATTTGAGCAGCTTTCTCTTGATATCAAGTCAGAGTTTGACGGCTATGACAAGTTAGAGAAGGATGACAAGATACTTGCACTTACACTTAACACACTTACTTCAGCAGACGGTACAGAGAAGGTTGTAAGTACTGTTGAGGATAAGCTTACTGAGGGTGCAAATGGCGCGGTTATCGTTGCATCAACTCCATTTTATGCTACTATGGGTGGTCAGATAGGCGATACAGGCGTGATCAAGACCGCTAATGGTACATTTATTGTTCAGGATACTACAAAGGTTGCAGGTGATAAGATCGCTCATCACGGTTATGTTGAGTCAGGCGAGATAAATGTAGGAGATATCGCAACTCTTACAGTAGACAGCCAGAGAAGAGGACTTATCTGCAAGAACCACTCAGCTACACACCTTCTTCAGAAGGCTCTTAAGACTGTTCTTGGCGATCATGTAGAGCAGAAGGGTTCATTTGTATCAGAAGGAAGACTCAGATTCGACTTCTCTCACAACCAGGCTATGAGCGCTGAGGAGATCAGTGAAGTAGAAAAAATCGTAAATGAGAAGATAGCTGAAGCACTTCCTGTTGAGACCAAGGTAATGACTATCGAGGAAGCAAAGAAGACAGGTGCTATGGCCCTCTTCGGTGAAAAGTACGGCGAGACAGTAAGAGTAGTACTTATGAGCGACTTCTCTAAGGAGTTCTGCGGCGGTACTCATGTATCAAATACTTCTGCCATCGGAACCTTCAAGATAGTTTCAGAAGCTGGTATCTCTTCAGGTGTAAGACGTATCGAGGCTCTTACAGGCGAAGGCGCACTGAATTATTATAAAGAGACAGAGGAAAGACTTCTTAAGGCTGCAGCTGCTGCAAAGACAGAGCCTGCAAAGCTTGAGGAGAAGATTGAAGCACTCCTTGCAGAGATCAAGACACTTACAGCAGAGAACAAGAAGCTTAAGGATAAGATCGCAAAGGATGCTGCAGGAGACAGCCTTGCAAATGCTGTTTCAGTAGGAGATACAAAGGTCCTTAAGGTTGCACTTAAGGATGCAGACGTAAATTCCATGAGAAACCTTGGTGACGAGTATAAGGCAAAGCTTGGTAAATCTGTTGTTATCATTGCTTCAGATAACGGCGACAAGGTAAATCTTCTTGTTATGGCTTCTGATGATGCTGTATCAGCAGGAGTTCATGCCGGAAATATCATCAAGAAGATCGCACCTATCGTAGGAGGCGGCGGTGGCGGACGTCCTAACATGGCTCAGGCCGGTGGTAAGGATGCATCCAAGATCGAAGACGCACTTTCAGCCGGAGTAGAAGAAGTAAAGTCAATGCTTGCTTAATTAATTAGTGAGGATGATATTATGAGATTTGCGGTAATTGATACAGAAACAAATTATAACGATGAAGTAATGTCTATCGGAGTTGTTATAGCAGAAGGTGATACCAAGAAGGAGATAGCTTCAAGGTATTATATTATCTCGCCTGAATATGAGGTGGGAGGTACATATTCAAATGCACTGTATGATGTTCCTGATGATAAGACCATGACAATGTCTCGTGAAAAGGTCATTAAAGATATCAAGGCACTTTTCAAGAAGAAATCAATTGATTATATCTTTGCCTATGATGCCTTTACTGATTATAAAAATCTTCCGGAGCTTGCAGACTATAAATGGGTTGATATCATGAAGATAGCTGCCTACCGCCAGTATAATAAATTTATCCCTAAGCAGACTGAATGCTTAAGAACAGGAAGACTGAAGAAGGGTTATACTGTTGAGGGAGTTCTAAATATGATGATAGAGAACTACAAAGAAACTCATAATTCATATTTTGACGCTTCCGACGAACGCAGGATAGTAGAGCTTCTAAACCTTGATATGGCTCAGTACGAAAGTGCTGTTATCAACTAGAAAATTTACTTATTCAGTTATTTTTCTGAAACTAAAAAAAGCGGTTGACTATAGCTAAAATATATGATATAACAATCTAGTGCAATTTTTGATTGACCCAATCAGTTGTTATGCACAAAATCATCTCACAACTGGAGGGAGGGTGGAAAAATGTCAAGCGTAGTAGTTAAAGAGAATGAGACTCTCGACAGCGCTCTTAGAAGATTTAAGAGAAACTGTGCAAAGGCCGGAATTCAGCAGGAGATCCGCAAGAGAGAGCATTACGAAAAGCCAAGCGTAAAGCGTAAGAAGAAGTCTGAAGCTGCAAGAAAGCGTAAATTCAAATAGTTTCATACTATGACTATATAAGGACCTTTCAATAGAAGGGTCCTTTTTTAATGCTTTTTCTGCCGGAGTTAACCAACTCACAGCATCAAAATACTTGCAAAAAGTGTATTCAGATCATGTACAAAGTGCATTCAGATTCTGCCCGAAATGTGCCTGATAAAGTGATTCACTGTATACTCACAAATATTTTGACATACCCTTATTAGTATGATAAAATGTAAACGTTTGTGAGGTTGGAAAAATGAATAAAGATAAAAAAAATAAGCTGCTATGGCCTATTTTATTTCTTGTCATAGCTGCACTAAGCGTTTGGGCAATAATGCAGCAGAATAAAAGCTTTTCTTTAAGAGAATTTTCCGAGTTTATCGCGGGTGCCAAGATAAGCTTTATTATTTGTGCGTTCATTTCCGTATTCATGTATATTGGATTTGAAGCTCTTGCATTACAATCAATACTACAGATATTCGGCTACAGAACAGGGTTTATGTCGAATTATTTTTATGCTTCCGGAGATCTGTATTTTTCTGCTATAACGCCTTCTGCAACGGGAGGTCAGCCTGCGTGCGGCTACTTTATGAGTAAGGACGGCATACCTCTTATGGTCACTACCATAGTCCTTATCGTTAATACATTTCTTTATACATTTTCCCTTGTTATAATGGGTCTTGTGGATATTGCCATAAATCCGAAGACGATACTACGTTTTGGCGGCTTATCCAGATTCTTTATAATCTTTGGAATTCTGATACAGATACTGCTTGCGCTTTTCTTCTATCTGCTTATCAAGAAGGAAACTCTTCTCGAGAGGATATGCAGCAAATTTGTAAGGTTCCTTGGAAAACTTCGCTTTGTTAAAAATGTAGATCATAAGATAGAGAAGATAAATAAGAAAATGGATGAATACAGAGAGGTGGCTGCCATGATCTCAGGCAAGTCCAAGAAGCTCTTCATCCCGCTCATTTACAATCTTCTAATGAGATGTTCTCTTATTGCGGTCAGCGTATTTGTTTATCTTGCTACAGGAAATCTTGCGGCAGACGTTGGCAAGGTTGTTTCTATTCAGATATTTGTTATAATAGGAGCATATGTTATACCTATCCCTGGTGCGATAGGAATTACAGATTACATCATGATCGATGGCTATAAGAGCCTTTTCGATGCAAGGCATGCAGTAAATCTTGAGCTGCTCAGCCGTACGATATCATTTTATGCTTGTGTATTTTTATGCGGAATACTGACGCTTTTGAAATTTATCTTAGTTAGCAGGAGGAAGAAAGTTAAATGATAGGTTATTATGATTATACGATGATTCTTACATATATGTCACTGGTGTCTGCAGGTACTGGTATCATAGTATCGCTCAGTGGTCATGGTCATCCGTTCATAGGTATATTTTTCCTTATGTTCAGCGGCTTTTGCGATGCGTTTGACGGTAAGGTTGCAAGAACCAAGAAGGACAGAACTCCTAAGGAGACAAAGTACGGAATGCATCTGGATTCCCTTTCGGATATAGTTGCCTTCGGTATGCTTCCTGCATGTATAGGATCAGCACTTATTAAGACATCACCTTACCTTCGTGATACACTTAATATCTACGACGGTTCAGTAAGATCAGCTATCATCCATATAGCATTAAATGCTATCCTTGTATTTTATGTTTTATGCTCACTTATAAGACTTGCTTATTACAATGTAACAGAAGAGGAGAGAATCAACGCAAATGAAGGCCCTAGAAAGTACTATGACGGTCTTCCTGTAACCAACTCAGCTCTTATCTTCCCATTTGTAATGCTTCTTCAGTATATTACAAAGATGGATATCACTCTTGCATATTTTGTAGTAGCCCTTATCACAGCCTTCCTTTTCATCTCAAAGATCAAGGTTTTCAAGGCAGGACTCAGAGGAACTATCATCTGCGTTCTTATCGGCGCTGCTATGTTCGCCGCAATGATGATATTTAGATTTGTTATTAATAAATAATTGGTATTAATATGACAGAATCTGAAAATGAAAAAAGACTTGAAATGAATATACCTGATAATTATATCCAGAGTATCTTCGGAAACTTTGATGTAAATATCAGAAAGCTTGAGAGGACCTTCGGGATAGACTATGTCCAGAGAGGCGGTTCTCTTATTCTCAGCGGCACCGAAAACGGTACAAAGAATGCTGCATACGTTATAAATGAAATGCTTAAGCTTCTTTCGAGCGGAGGCACAGTTGACGAGCAGAAGCTGGACTATATCATTTCTCTTGTTAAAGAAAAAAGCAGTGAGGACGTATCTTCCCTTGACAGAAATATAATCTGCCACACAGTAAATGGACGTCCTGTAAAGGCCAAGACATTCGGCCAGAAGAAATATATCGATGCTATCGATAACAATATGATAATCTTCGGTACCGGTCCTGCAGGAACCGGTAAAACCTACCTTGCTATGGCCAAGGCAATCTCTGCCTTCAAGAAAAATGAAGTGGAGAGGATAATTCTCACAAGACCGGCCATTGAAGCCGGCGAAAAACTCGGATTTCTTCCGGGTGACCTTCAGAGCAAGATCGATCCATATCTGCGTCCCCTTTATGATGCTTTATACGAGATCATGGGAGCAGAGCAGTTCATGAAGAACATGGAGAAAGGACTTGTAGAGGTGGCGCCTCTTGCATATATGAGAGGACGTACACTTGACAATGCATTTATCGTTCTTGACGAGGCTCAGAATACAACCCCATCACAAATGAAAATGTTTCTTACAAGAATAGGCTTTGGTTCAAAGGCTATCATTACAGGCGACCTGACACAGAAGGATCTTGCTTCAAATACAAAATCCGGTCTTGAGATAGCTCTTAAGGTAGTTAAAAATATCGAGGGTATCAGTATCTGTGAATTTACAAGTAAGGACGTTGTTAGACATCCGCTTGTACAGAAGATTGTTGAAGCTTATGACGCCTATGACAAGAAGGCTGCCTATAAGAAGGCAGACCACAACAGGCAGTGATCCGGAGGATTATTATGATCATAAATATCGATTCAGAATATGAAGGAAAATTAATTGTTCCTGACGAATTCTGTGATATAATAAGAGATGTTATTGAATACGCTTGCGACTTCATCGAATGTCCCTATGAAGCAGAAGTAAATGTCCTGCTTACCGGAGATGAGGAGATAAGACTCATCAATAAGGAGAACAGAGATATCGATAAAGCAACCGATGTGTTATCATTTCCAATGCTGGATTTCCCGAAGCCGGGAGACTTTTCTCTCGTTGAAGAAAATACCTACGATTACTTCAATGCTGAAACAGGAAATCTGCTTCTTGGAGATATAGTTATATCTATCGACAAGGTTTACAGCCAGGCTGAGGAATATGGGCACAGTCCAAAGCGTGAGATAGCATTTCTCACTTCTCACAGCATGCTTCACCTCTTTGGATATGATCACATGGAAGATGAGGAAAGAAGAGTGATGGAGGAGTTACAGGAAAAAATACTTATACAGAAAGGATATACGAGAGATTATGAATAAGAGGATTTTTTCTGGAATACTGGTTACAGCACTTATACTTCTGGTTTGCGTAGGATGCGGAAGCAAGAAGAAGGACAAGGAAACAACAGCAGCTCCTACAACAGAAGCAACAAGCGAAACAACTGAAAAAGAGACCACAGAGGAGGCTTCTACAAAGTTAGCGACTACAGAGAAGCTTACAACTGAAGACGAAAAGCATAAAGGCCTGGTTCAGAGCGACCTCACAGGTGAGTGGATCACTCCTGAGGAAAATGCGAAGAGACCTATCGGCGTTATGATAAATAATATTGATGTATGCTGGCCTCATTCAGGTATCGGCAAGGCTGATATCGTATATGAAATGACATGCGAGGGCGGTATCACAAGACTCCTTGCACTTTACTCTGATTACTCAGATCTTGATAAGATCGGTTCTATCAGAAGTGCAAGACAGTATTTTGTAATGAAGTGCTTTGAGCACGACGGAATACTTGTTCATGTAGGTGGTTCTACATACGGTAAGGCTGCCATCAAAGACTTCAGCGTAGATGACGTAGATGGTATCTATGAGGGCGTATTCTACAGAACAAGCGACAGAGAAGCACCTCATAACTGCTATATCGATACAGACGGTATCGACAGCTCTATCGCATCTCATGGCTACAGAACAACACATAATTCAGATTATGAGAAGATTTATTCATTCAATGCTGAGGATACTCCTCTTGCAAAGGGTGAGAAGGCAGAGACTGTTACCTGCAGATATAATTCATTTACAAAGCCATACTTTGAGTATGACTCTAAGACAAAGCTTTACAACAGATTTGAATATGGACAGGCTCACATTGATGATCAGACAGGTGAGCAGCTCACATTCAAGAACATCCTTGTTGTATTCTCTATAGTAACTCCAATGCCTGACGGAAGCTACAACGACGTTGCTCTTAACGGAAGCGGAACAGGCTACTATGCAACAGACGGAAAGATCATTCCTATCAAGTGGGAGAAGAGTAATGATTACAGCGTAACAAAATTCTATACAGAGGATGGTTCACCGCTTCTTCTTAACCCTGGCAAGACCTGTGTAGAGTATTTTGATACTAAGGATAGCGACCGTGTAACCTGGGAATAAATGGTATATAAAATGGATCATTATGATGTATGTATAATCGGTGCCGGTGCTGCAGGGCTGTCCGCAGGGACAGCTGCTGCAGAGCGCGGGCACAAGGTGATTATTGTAGATAAGAATAAAAAGGCTGGTATGAAGCTGTATGCAACAGGCAATGGTAAATGCAACATTGCCAATTCGTATATGGCTTTTTGTTGTTATTACGATAGCAGCTTTGCTGCTGAAATTCTCGGTGATGAGCCTTACAAAGAGGTTATCGACTTTATGAAGGAGCTGGGAGTTGAATGCGTATCAAAGTCCGGATATTACTATCCAAGGTCCGGACAAGCCTCTACAGTTGTCTGGGCGCTTCTTGACAGACTTAGATTCTTAAGCGCTGAAATACTTTTAAATACAGCTGTAGACCATATAGAGATTAAGGACGGAAGATATATAATCCATAAAAACGGCAAAGCACTTCTAAGCGCAGATAAGCTTATAATAGCAACAGGAGGCTTCTCAATGCCTTCGCTTGGTGCAATAGATGAAAATACAGCCACAGGGCTTTACGCAGATCTCGGGCTTAAAACAGCCCCTGCAAAGCCTATGTTATGTCCTGTGATAACGAAGGAGGATCTTACCTGCCTCGCAGGCGTAAGAACAGGTGCAAATGTCAGCATTTACGCAGATGGTAAACTTATCGAAGAGTACGGCGAGGTACAGTTTACCGATTACGGACTTTCAGGAATAGTAATATTCAATATGTCATATTATGAGCCTGAAAAGCTTTATCTTGATACCTTAAATGGCATCTCTGAAGAAGAGTTTGTAAGAAGCTTCAGACGCCTTAAGGAAAGTGATCCGCAGAGGTCGCTGCATGCATTTATGAATGGATATCTAAATGATAAGCTCGCGGAATATATCATTTCCGTAAAATGCGGATACAGTACCAAAACAAAGCTGAATGACGCACCGGAGGATGCTGCAGTTAAGCTGTATAAGTCCGCAGCAAAGCTGGAATTTACATTTAAACAGCTTTATGGCTATGAGCATTCTCAGGTCACAAAGGGTGGAATACTTACATCTATGATCAACCCCGAGGATATGAGAGTTAAAGGCGTTCCCGGCCTTTACGCTGCGGGAGAAGCAGTGGATGTTGCCGGAAAATGCGGCGGTTATAACCTTATGTTTGCGATAATAAGCGGTAGAAAAGCAGGACGATCATGATAAGAATAGATAATATAAACCTTCCGCCGGACTATACCACGGAAGACATTAAAAAACATATAGATAAGCTCTTAAAGCATAATGAGTATACTGATCTTAAGATAGTCAGAAGATCTGTAGATGCAAGAAAAAAGGATAATGTGCACTACAATGTCTCTGCAGAGGTCAAGCTTAAGGGAAATGAAGAGAAGCTTGTACGTTTTGTTAACAATAAAAATGTTACGTTAACTAAACCTAAAAAATACAGCTTTCCTTATCAGTTTTCAGAGCAATACTCAAAGCAATTCTCAGAGCAGCTCTTTGATGATTCTACGGAGCAGAAAATTGGAAAGAAATCTGAGTCAGCACTTTCTGAAAGCAAAATATATCGCCCTGTGATCATCGGTGCTGGTCCTGCGGGATATTTCGCCGCAACAGTTCTTGCTGAGAATGGTTTCAGACCGGTACTTTTCGAGAGAGGCCGTGCAGTGGAAGAGCGTAAGAAGGATGTTGAAACCTTCTGGGAGACCGGAAAGCTCTCACCTGAAAGCAATGTATCATTTGGAGAAGGCGGTGCGGGGACCTTTTCGGATGGAAAGCTGAATACCGGCAACAAGGATAAAGACGGTATATTTAAATATATCAACGAGACCTTTTACAGATTCGGAGCTGATGAATCTGTAACCTACGATTCCAAACCTCATATCGGTACAGACAGGCTTACAACCATAATGAAAAATATGCGTGAGAATATCATTAAAAACGGCGGAGAGATTCATTTTGAAAGCTGTCTTAAGGATATTGAAAAATGCGATGATTATTATGTTTTAAAGCTTGATGTTCTTAAGGATCCTGAAGACCTGGAATTGGATGCTGTAAAAGCTGATATAAAACATAGAGAAATAATAGAAATTAAAGCCAGAGAGGTAATACTTTCTATCGGCCACAGCGCAAGAGACACCTTCAAAATGCTTTATGAGAAAGGCTTTTTGATGGAGCAGAAGCCATTTGCGATCGGACTTCGTATCGAGCATCCGAGGGATATGATAAATGCTGCTCAGTACGGTCCGAAATATAAGGATCTTTTTCCGACTGCCGACTATAAGCTGACTTATCATGCAAGCAATGAAAGGGCAGTATTTTCATTTTGCATGTGTCCGGGCGGATATGTCGTAAATGCATCAAGTGAAGAGGGCTGCATGACTGTAAACGGCATGAGTGAGAGTAAGCGTGATTCTGCAAATTCAAACTCTGCGCTTGTTGTAAATATACTGCCTGAGGATATTCCGGGCGACGATCCTCTGGATGCCGTAGAGTTCCAGAGAAGCCTTGAGAAGAGGTTTTATGAGGCAGGAAAAGGATGCATTCCGCTGCAGAGATTCGAGGATTTTGAAAAGGGTGTAAAAACTGTGCAAATTGGTGCATTTTCCCCTTGCATAAAAGGAAAATTTGTATTGTCCGAGCTTAAATCCTGTTTGCCAGAATATGCGGCAGATGCTATAATTGAAGGAATCAGATATTTTAGTTCAAAGATAGAAGATTTCGATAACGGAGACGCACTTCTTTCCGGTATCGAATCAAGAACTTCCTCTCCGGTAAGGATCATCAGAGATGAGAAGCTTGAAGCACCTGAGCACCCGGGTATTTACCCTTGCGGTGAAGGAGCAGGCTACGCGGGAGGAATCACCTCTGCAGCAGCAGACGGCATAAGATGCGCCGAGAAGCTGGCAGAGAAAATATTAGAAAGATGCAGGAGTTAATAATGTTAAACGAAAGAGAAGCCTTAAAGGATAAGAAAAGAATAGTTGTTAAAATTGGTTCATCATCTCTTATTCACAAAGAAACAGGCGGAATAGACTATGTAAGACTTGAAAAGCTTGTAAGAATACTCAGTGATCTTAAGAATCAGGGCAAGGAGGTTGTACTTGTTTCTTCAGGTGCTATCGGCGTCGGAAGAAAGAGCCTCGGTCTTAAGGAGAAGCCCGAAGCCCTTGCTTTGAAGCAGGCTTGCGCCGCTGTAGGACAGGGTCAGCTTATGATGATCTATCAGAAGCTTTTCCTTGAATACAACCATAAAGCTGCTCAGGTTCTTCTTACATTTGACGTTATTACCTCTGATGAGAGAAGAAAAAATGCACGTAATACACTGAACGAGCTTCTTAATCTTGGAATCATCCCCGTAGTAAATGAAAACGATACGGTTGCTACAGAAGAGATCGAATTTGGCGACAATGATACGCTTTCAGCCATCGTTGCCACACTTATCGGTGCAGACCTTCTGATACTCCTTACAGATATCGATGGTTTATATACAGACGATCCGAGAAGCAATCCTGATGCGAAGAAGCTTTCAGTTGTTAAACGTATTGATAATGAGCTTATAAAGATGGCCAAGGGTTCCTCATCATCCTACGGAACCGGCGGAATGTCAACCAAGATAGCCGCTGCCAGAATCGCTACAGATACAGGTACGGATATGATCATCTGCGAATCATCTGATTATGACAATATCCCGAAGATACTTGCAGGAGAGGATGTGGGAACACTATTTATCTCTCACGAACAGGATGATTTTGATACCACAGATTTCATAATAAATAAAAAATACATGCAGCTGTAAAATATATAAAGAATTATTTGTCAGCTGCGGTTAAGGTATGATCATGATAGATAAGAAAACCATCAGAAAAGAAATGCTGGCTAAACGAAATACCATGGACAGAGAATCCGTGTCGGAGCTGTCCCAGAGGATATGTGAAAATATCAGGAGCCTTTCTGAATATCAGAGTTCCGAGATAATACTTTCATATTATCCCAAGGGAAATGAGATGGACACGAGGCCGCTTTTTACAGATGCCAAGAGATTTTATCTGCCCCGCGTAGATAAGAAGGAAATGGAGTTCTTCAGATATCTTGGAGAGGACAGCCTTGCAGCAGGAGCTTTCGGTATCAAGGAACCAAAGTCCGACGAAGCTGTGCCGTACGTACCAAAGGAGGCAGGCTGCCCCGGAAGCATCCTTATGATAATGCCCGGACTTTCCTTTGATATATATGGCGGAAGAGCCGGATACGGCGCAGGATTCTATGACAGATATCTTGCAGAACATAAGGATGATAATATCATTAAGGTTGCAGCAGCTTTCAGCTTTCAGGTCATAGATGACAGACTATTATGTGATGAATATGATATAAAGCCTGACATTCTTGTGACTGAAAACTCTATAATACAAATACATGACAGTTTCTAAAAGTGATATAAATTTTTAATCATAGAAATAATCGGAAGATATAAATAAAATAATTGAACAATAAAATAACTGCTATAAACACAGTTATTAAACACAGTTATAAAAGCAATTTAAACATATATTGGGAGGAAAGAATATGTTTGATCTTGAAGCAATATGTAAAACTGCCAAGGAGGCTTCACGCGTTATAGGCAAGGCAGGAATAAATGATAAAAATGACGCACTTCTTAAGGTTGCAGATTATCTCTGCAACAATAAATCCGACATCATCAAGGCCAATAAGATTGACCTTGCAAATGCAGAAGCAAACAACATGAGTCCAGCTCTTATGGACAGACTTAAGCTTACAGACGAAAGGATCGAAGCTATCGCTGAAGGCGTAAGACAGGTTGCAGCACTTCCTGATCCAATCGGCGAAGTACTCTCCATGAACAGAAGACCAAACGGACTTCTAATCGGTCAGGTCAGAGTACCTATCGGTGTTATAGGCATCATTTACGAATCAAGACCAAATGTTACTATCGATACCTTCGCACTCTGCTTTAAGTCAGGAAATGCAGTTATCCTTCGTGGAGGAAGCGATTGTATCAATTCAAACATTGCTCTTGTAAAGATCGTTAAGGAGGCTCTTGCTGAGACAAATATTACACCTGATGTTATAAGCCTTATCGAGAATACCGACAGAGAAGTTGTAAATAACTTCATCAAGGAGAACAGATATCTTGATCTTCTCATCCCAAGAGGAGGCGCAGGACTTATCAATAACGTTATCCAGAATGCAACAGTTCCTGTTATCCAGACCGGTACAGGCAACTGCCATATCTACATTGATAAGTCAGCAGACTTCGACAAAGCTGTTAAGATCGTCAGAAATGCAAAGCTTCAGAGACTCGGCGTCTGCAACGCTGCAGAATCCCTTGTAATCCACAAGGACGTTGCTGAAGAGGTACTTCCACTTATCGCAGCTGACCTTGCAAGCGACGACTGCGAGATAAGAGGAGATGAGAAGGCACAGGCTATCAGCAATCTTGTTGTTCCTGCAACAGAAGAGGATTACGGTACAGAGTATCTTGCCAAGATCATTTCTGCAAAGATCGTAGATAGTCTTGATGAAGCTATCGACCACATCAACAAGTACAGCACAGGTCATTCTGAAGCAATCATCACAGAGGATTACAACAGTTCACAGAGATTCTTAAATGAGATAGATTCAGCCTGCGTATACGTAAATGCATCTACACGTTTCACAGACGGCTTTGAATTCGGCTTCGGTGCAGAGATAGGTATATCCACACAGAAGCTTCACGCAAGAGGTCCTATGGGCCTTACAGCACTTACATCGACAAAATATATCATTTATGGAAATGGTCAGATAAGAGGTTAGTTTAGTAAAGAAGAGGAGGATAATATGAAAAAAAGTGTGATCAGATCATTAGTCATACTGTTGTTATTCGTTTTCATAGCAGTCCTTATCCCTGAGCATGATTCGGAAGCGGCAACCAGAGGAACAGGCATGTATTTTGTCAGTGGTAAGTGGAGATACTACGAAAATGGAACCTACACCAAGATCACTTCGGTAGTTAAAGGAACTGTCGACGGTGAATCCGGCTGGTGGTATGTAAGAAATGGCGTATTAACCAGAGTTACGATCGTAGCAAAGAACGAAAACGGCTGGTTCTATTGTAAGAACGGTAAGGTGGATTTCACTTACAAGGGTTTCGGCAAGAATTCCAAGGTCTGGCTTTACTGCGTAAACGGAAAGGCTAACCTTAGCGCAAACGGTCTTTACATGGGTACCGTTGACGGCGTGACAGCAAACTGGTACGTACAGAACGGCAAGGTTAAATTCATAAATACCGTTGCCAGGAATTCCAGCGGCTGGTGGGCTGTCAGAAAAGGCAAGGTTGATTATTCATTTACAGGTATCTGCAGCAATGAATACGGCAGCTGGTACTGTAAGAACGGAAAAGTTGATTTTGATTATACAGGCTTTGCACAGTGTTCATCAGGATGGTTCTTCATCAAAAACGGTAAGGTGGATACATCCTTTAACGGACTTTATAATGGTACTGTAAACGGAACAAACGGCAGATGGTATGTTGTTAAAGGCAAGGTTCAGTTTAAGACACTTATCGTAGATTATTCAGGCGATAAGGCGCTTGTTGTAAAGGGCGTTGTAAAGACTACATTTAACGGCTTCTATACCTATGACGGAACAACCTGGTATATTGAAAACGGTTATGTTGATACTGACCGTAAGGACATTATAAAGGGTACTGTTGCAGGAACTACTGCATGGTGGTATGTAAATAACGGCCACGTTGAATACAGCACGCTTCTTGCTTCAAATTCCAACGGTACATGGTACATCCGTAACGGAAAGGTGGATTTTTCATTTACAGGCTACTATGTATATAATGGCGAGAGATTCTATATTGAGGGCGGAAAGGTCATAAGAGACGGCATCGAAAATGCCATGATCAGCAAGGCTCAGAATTATTACAGCAAAACCGGTTATCTTATCCTTGTAGACAGGGAGCATTCAAAGGTAATGGTTCTTAAGGGAAGCTCATATAACTGGGAGAGACTGTATTACTGGGACTGCAACTGCGGCGCTGAAGAGACAGAAACTCCTACAGGCGAATTTACCGTAGGAATCAAGCTCTTATACTTCGGTCCGGAGGATGAATACAGATGCTGGTACGCAAGCCAGATCTACGGAGACGTACTGTTCCATTCAGTATTATATGATCCGGATGATGCACCAAATGTTATCATCGACGGACGTCTGGGACAGAACAATTCGCATGGCTGTGTAAGACTTGCGATTGAAAATGCAAAATGGATCTATGACAACATTTCTTCAGGAACCAAGGTTGTTATATACTAGGATACTAATAAACTACAAGGAGATCATATTAAATGAATTTAAATATAGATAAATTTACAGGTTCAAATACTTACGTAGCATCAGAGGAGCTTATGAAGGCAGTTGACGTAGCTATGGCTCTCGAGAAGCCTCTTCTCATTAAGGGTGAGCCGGGTACAGGCAAGACTATGCTTGCGCAGGCCATCAGCGAGGCTCTTGACAAGAAGCTCATCATCTGGAATATCAAATCAACCACAAAAGCTCAGGAAGGCCTGTATGTTTATGATACGATCCAGAGACTTTACGACAGCCAGTTCGGCGCTGAGGGCGTAGATAATATCGCACAGTATATCAAGCTTGGAAAGCTCGGTGAGGCATTCAAGGAAGAGGAGCAGTGCATACTTCTTATCGACGAGATCGATAAGGCTGACCTCGAATTCCCAAATGACCTTCTCTGGGAGCTTGACAAGATGGAATTCTATATAAATGAGACGAAGGAGACCATCAAGGCAAAGACAAGACCTATCGTTATCATTACTTCAAATGCTGAGAAGGAGCTGCCTGATGCTTTCCTCAGAAGATGTATATTCCACTACATCGCATTCCCTGAGAAGGAAGAAATGGAGGAGATCGTTAAGGTTCATTTCAATGATCTTGATGAGAATCTTCTTAAGTATGCTATGGACACCTTCTACTGGATCAGAAGCATCAAGGAGGTTAGAAAGAAGCCGAGTACATCTGAGCTTATCGACTGGCTCCAGGCATTAATGATCGGCGGTATCGAGCCTGAGACTATCAGACAGAAGCTTCCTTACCTCGGCGTTCTCGTTAAAAAGGACGAGGATGTAAATGTGGTTAACAAGAATAAGGTTATGTAAACTAATTATTGTTATAAGACGTTGCCCGATACAAACTGTATGAAAATACATCTAAAAATATTGGAGAGATAAGATAATTGTTTACTGAATTTTTCTATATCCTGAAGGATAAGGGACTGCACATTTCAATGACAGAATGGATAACATTTATGGATGCCCTTGATAAGGATCTTGCGGAATCCGATCTGAATGTGTTGTATTATCTGGGAAGGATGATACTTGTAAAAACTGAATCAGATTATGATAAATATGATCTGGCCTTCATGGAATATTTTAAAAATATCAAGCATGACGATGAAGTTCCTGAGAATATCATGAAATTCCTCGATAAACCGGGCATGAAGCCTGACGAGCAGAATATCGCCATGTACGGATATGAACAGAAGAGGGACATGAACGAAACCAAGCGTATGTTCCGCGAGAGGATCACAGAGCAGAATACCGAGCATAACGGCGGTAACTACTGGATAGGTACCAGCGGAGGTTCTGCATTTGGTCATTCAGGAAGAAATAAGGGCGGTATCAGAGTCGGCGGAAAGACCGGTATGAGATCTGCATTTGCGGTTAACGGAGAACGTAAATACGTGGATTTCCGTCACGATAAGACTCTTGATATCAGACAGTTCCAGGTTGCCTTCAGAAAGCTCAGACAGTTTTCTTCAAGGATCGATACACCTGAAACTGAGCTCGATCTTGATAAAACTATCGATTCTACCTGCAACAACGGCGGATATCTTAAGCTTGAGTATCAGAAGCCCAGGAAGAATACCGTAAAGCTTCTCCTCCTGTTTGACTGCGGAGGAACCATGTATCCTTTCATGGAGCTTTGCAACTCACTGTTCCAGGCTGTTCATAAGGCAAATCATTTCAAAGAGGTCAAGACCTACTATTTCCACAACTGTATTTACAGCAAGCTCTATAAGACTGCTGAATGCGAATACGGTGACTGGATCGACCTTCAGGAGGTTTTCAGGCTCACAGATAAGGATTATAAGGTCATTATCGTTGGAGACGCTCAGATGGCTCCTGAAGAGCTTTATGACGTAAATGGTAACTACAGAGGCCCGAACGACGGAAAGAGCGGCTATGAGTGGAATATGCTTCTCAGCAAGAAGTATAAGAAGATCATCTGGCTTAATCCGAGATACCACGCAGGACTTTCCAGGAGGCTTGCATGGATGGAGGCTGAGGATGCTCTTTCAAGTATCTATTCAATGTATCCTCTGACTGTTGACGGACTAAAAGAAGGCATAAAGAAGCTTATGGCACCTAGATAAAAAACCGGAGGGATGCTATGAACGACGAATTTGAAGCTGATTTTGAGGCGGATTTCGAAGCTGATTTCGAAGCGGATTTTGAAACGAATCATGATGCAGGAAGCAATGCGAATACAGCAGGGGATGGCTCTGTAGATGATATTCCTAGTGTTGAGGCGGAGGATGATATTCCCAGTGTTGAGGCGGAGATTGTAGAAGAGAAGAAAGAATTTGTGCCGAAGGGTAAGACTGGACTTGTTCTTGCTGGAGGCGGCGCCAAGGGTGCATACCAGGTTGGCGTTCTGAAGGCTCTCTCTGAGGCAGGTCTTCTGGATGATGTCGGATATATCTCCGGAGATTCCATCGGTGCGATAAATGCCATGCTTTACAGTATAGGCGACATCCCTTCGATGTATGATACCTGGGAGAATATCAATATGCCTGAGGTATTTGAATCCGGAATGGATCTTTTCTCCGATAATCCAAGACTTTTCTCAAGAAATAAGGTTCAGAATATGATGAACCTGCTTCTTACAAGAGACAAGGTGGAGAATCTTCCTTACGTGATCTACGCAGGCGTTACAAGGCTTGAAAATGGCGCTTATTACCCTGAATATATGAAACTGAACGGTAAATCCAAGGAAGAAATGATCCAGATACTCCTTGCTTCTTCAGCAATTCCGATAGTTTATGAAGCAGTTCGTATAAATGGCAAGGATTACCTTGATGGAGGGCTTACCGACAATGAGCCGATAAAGCCTCTCTATGATCTTGGAATCAGAAGATTTATCATTATCGGTCTTAACAGTGCCAAGACATTTAATTACAGTAAATATCCGGACGCTGAATGCTTCGTAATATATCCGAGTCATGATCTTGGCGACCTTTTATCAGGTACCATGAATTATGAAACCACTGCAAAGCATTTCAGACAAATGCTCGGCGAGAAGGACGGACAGCTTGCGGTTAAGACTATATTTGAAAAGGATCCGATCTACATCAGCTTAAGATCCGAGATCAACCGTACTAATTTCCTTGAAATACAGAATACACTTCGCGTTGAGAAGGCCCAGTCAGAGCTCGGTGCTTCGATTGACAGCCATATGAAGTATTTTAAGGATATCGAAAATCGCTTTAAAGATTATTGATAATTGTGTAAAAAACTTTGCAGTATTTTGATATTTGATTTATAATTAATTTTAGATAGACAAGTTACTGTATGATTTTTTACAGGAGGGGTTTACTATGGGAAAGAAAAGAATTATTACTATAGGACGACAGTTCGGAAGTAACGGAAGAAATATCGGAAAGCTCATTGCCGAGAAGCTGGGGGTACAGTGCTATGACAAAGAGCTTCTTCAGATTGCAGCTAAAAATTCAGGCGTATGCGAGGAGCTTCTTCAGAATCTTGATGAAAAGCCAAATAAAAGCTTTCTGTATTCTGTTGTAATGGATCCGTATGCATTTGCCTACAATTTCAACAACAATAATTACACGACAAATATCAACCAGCAGGCATTCCAGGCTACATTTGATACCATCAAGGACCTTGCTGAACGCGAGTCCTGCGTTATCGTAGGAAGATGTTCGGATTATATTCTTCGTGAAAGAGACGACGTACTGAATGTTTTCATCTATGCGCCGCTTGAGGCAAGGATCAAGACAGTCAGTGAGCGTTATCCTGATTTAACTGAGAATAAGATCAAGGATCAGATCACCAAGGAAGATAAGGCGAGAGCTTCTTACTACAATTATTACTCATCTAAAAAATGGGGCAGAATGGAAAGCTACCACCTTTCAATCGACAGCAGCATTCTGACTATTGATAAGGCTGCAGATATGATCATAGAAGTGTTTAATAATGCGGATTAATCCTCGCGTAGCTTAACTGCATTACGATTGGCACGTTTTTTGTTTTCGTCCATATCTGCGTAGTGCTTACGGGTTGTATTTACGTCTTTATGGCCCAGAACATCGGCTACAAGGTAGATATCGCCTGTTTCCTGATAAAGTGCTGTACCGTAGGTACTTCTCAGCTTGTGAGGCGTGATATGCTTGAGAGGAGTAGCAGTGCGAGAGTATTTCTTGACAATAAGCTCTATGGAACGTACTCCAAGGCGTTTTTTCTGTGATGAAAGGAAAAGTGCGTCTTCATGACCGTCTGCAGGCGTGATATTTTTTCGTTCAGCAAGATAATCCTGAAGAACAGATCCGGCTTCGTCGCTGAAGAATACGAAGGCCTCATTTCCACCTTTTCGTGTGACTTTTATACGCATATTATTGAAATCAATATCATAAAGATTAAGGCCGACACATTCAGAAACACGGATGCCTGTACTGAGCATGAGAGTCATAATTGCGAGATCACGAGTGGATAACTTTTCGTGAAACCTCTGTTCATTTTTCGTTAAACCTATTCCGAATTCGACATGATCGAGGAAATCAGCAGTTTCATTTGCATCCATTCGAATAATTGCTTTTTCGCGGATCTTAGGCATATTTACCTTGGCAGTGACATTTTCCTCAATAAAATCCTGCTTATAAAGGTACGCGAAGAACACTCTGAGCGCACATAATTTACGTTTCTTGGAACGTGCATCATTCGTGTATTCACGGCCGTCCCTTACATAAAGCGTAATAAAAGACAGATATTCCTCAAAATCCAGAGCTGTCAGATGGTTTAAATCATCAAAGGAAATGTCCTTAATAGCTTTACCTGAAAGCGCAGGATTTTCTTCGTGCAAATACTCGAAAAAATACTTGATATCGTAGGCATATGCAATGCGTGTTCTTGGCTGGGTTGTTTCCTCGATGCTGCGAAGAAAAAGCTTCACATATGAAGGAAGTTCATTTGTTATTTCACGAAGACGTATAATTTGTTTCTTGGATAATTCCTTTGCATAAGATTCATGCTTAACAGCATCAGGCTTGGAAGATTTCTTGTAATCATTCAATGAATTATTTTCCATATATACTACTCTCCATGTTATTTCGGGGTTATTATTTCGCAAAACTATGGTTTCACGAATAGATATATGAATCATTATACTACTATTCTTTAAGCATTTCAAGCATTTATGCGCAAAAAATAACGAAATAAACAATAAAAAAACGAGGCAGAATAACTGTAATAAAAAGTTATTCTGCCTCGCGAAATTTTAATTTTCAAAATAATTACTGAATATCAAATTATTGTTATCATTTAATTATTTGAATATATTTTTTTACTGCTGAGTTGTTGTCTCAGTCGTTGCTTCAGTTGTCGACTCAGTTGTTGGCGCCTGAGTAGTTTTTTCTTCATCAAGCTGATCCTGATTCTGAACACTGAGAACTTCGTCTGTACCGTAAAGGATCTTTACAAGCTCTGAATCCTTATCAAGCATAAGGACATTTCCTGTGGATTTCAGTGATGCCTTAAGTGCATCGAGACCTCTGAGGTAATTGTAGAATTCAGCCTTTGCCGGGTCATTGTAGGCCTCAGAAAGGATTCTCATGTACTCTGCTTCGCCTTCTGCAATGATTCTCTCTGCATCCTTCTCGGCGTTTGCTATAGTGATCGTTACCTCTTTATTTGTCTCGTTCTTGATCATCTGAGCTTCAGATTCACCCTTTGCAGTGTAGCTTGCAGCGATATTCTGTCTCTCAGAGATCATACGCTCGTAGACAGCATTTTTGTTATCGTCAGGGAGGTCAAGAGCCTTGATCTCGGCTGTAAGGATAACTATTCCGTAATCCGCGATGTCTGAGTTTGCTTCATTTGTGATGGTATCTGTCAGCTGCGCACCTCTTGCAGCGATTACCTCGTCCTGAGTCATTGAAGAGATCGTATTCTTCGTTGCGTTATAAACCGCAGCGTCAATTCTCTCCTCAGCTCTCGCATCAACTGCTCCAAGAGTCTTGTAGTACTTGACAGGATCTGTTACCTTCCAGAGAACGTAATCATCCGCGATCATAGATTTCTTGTCCTTTGTGATAACATCACTGGTAGGAATATCGTATACTCTTGTACCGCTGTATACAAGCTGTACATTTTCGATAAATGGTGTCTTGATATGGAGTCCCGGATCATCATCGATCCTTGTTACCTTACCAAATCTCTTAACAAGCGCATAATTGTTATACTTTACTGTATAAAGTGAATTAAACAGTATTATGGCCGCAGCTACGAAGATAACGATCAGTGCGGTTCTCTTAATTACTTTCTTCATTTGATGCACCCTCCTCTGATCCGTTATTGCCACTCTGTGACTTCTGTGAACTGCTGCTTCCCTGGTTTACATTTACAAAGCTCTCCAGAGGATACATGGTCTGTGTATCGCCATCTGTAATGATGACCTTGAGATTTGGAAGCAGATCTTCCATCGTCTCGTAGAACATTCTCTTCTTTGTGATCAGCGGATACTGCTTGTACTGCTCGTAAATCTGCTCAAATCTTGATGCCTGACCTTCTGCTTCAGCTATACGCGCCTCCTTCTTACCTTCAGCATCCTTGCGGATCTTGTCGGCCTTGGCGGTAGCATTTGGAAGCTCCTGGTTCTGATATTTAAGAGCGTTATTCTTAGCTGTATCAGCGCCCTGCTTTGCTGTTTCTACAGACTTAAATGCAGCCTTGATATCCTGTGTTGGCGGCTCAGAATCCTGAACAGTGATATTTATGACTGTAAGTCCGATATCATGATTCGAAAGCTCCTTCAGCATTTCTTCCTTGACTGATGCCTGGATAAGTCCCTTACTGGTAGTCATCGCCTCATCAACCGTATAATTTGATACTACGGATCTGATGCTTGAAAGAGCTATATTTTTAAGTATTTCTTCCGGCTCATTTGAATTGTACAGATAAGCTACCGGATCAGACACCTTGTACTCAAGGTAAAAATCAATATCCAGCAGATTGAAATCTGATGTGATCATGATGCCGTTTGCCTCATCAGTAATGTTCTGTCCGTTTCCGGCTATCGTATAACCTACACCGGTACCGTGTGTTGTCATATCAACCTTCTCCACTTTCTGGATGAAAGGTATCTTGAAATACAGTCCTGCGGTATCGGTCCTCACAACCTTACCGAACATTGTAACTACTGAATTTTCCTGCTCATTAACGTAATAATAGCTTCCGTTAATAACAAAGAAAAGCAGTGCTGCGATCACAACTATCTTAGTGATCGTTGAGTAAAGACCTTTCGAGTCTTTTACCTGTTTCCCCTTCTCATCGATGACGATATCTGCATCGTCGTCTTTCTTCTTGGTCAACTTTTTTCCCTCCTTGATGTAAAAATATTAAGTAAAATATTGGCTGCCTCCACACATAAAACCTTATCGCCAACACTATCTAATAATATAATAAAATATTTGGAAGTTAACAAGGGGGTTCACAAAATAAACAAGAATTCACTATTATTATCGAGCCTCTATATTTATTATATCACTTTAGATTCATGTTGCAGCATATATATCATCAATTTTCAACAGTTTTACCTTATTAGAGTCAGCATTTTCTTTTACCCATTTTGAATATCCCGAAAGTGAAAAGAATAGATACTCTACTTCTTCGTACTTTTTATCTATCAGTCCTCTTCTATCCATAAGGGCTTCATAAACTTCTTTATCAAGCAATTCATTTTTGAATTTACATTCTCCAATTACAGCTTTCCTATCTGCATCATCAATCCCAACAACATCTATATCTGTCGGTGTATGATCATGTCCAGGCCCCCACCAGCTTCCAACATTGGTGACAAGACAATTAAGCTCACCCTCCAGTCCTCTTGATAATGTATAATATCTGCACATTTCTTCAAAAACACTTCCCATAAACAAATGAATCTTATCCTTTACATAGCTGTAGTAAAAAACTTCTCCCTTATTCATTTCGATTGCAGCCTTAGCTCTTGGAATAAAGTTGTACCAGAAACGATACATTCCGTCTGAAATCATATATGCCATTTTACGTTTATTTTCCATCTCTGTCATCGGAATCACTTTTGATATAACCCCTATAGTACTGAGACCCTTTAAGATGTATGAAAGCGTAGATGTAGAAATATGAGCTTTATCAGCAATTTCATTTACTTTATTTGCACCACCGGCACATACCTCGATAACCGTATTATATGTATTTATTGTTCTAAATTCCTGAGTCAAAAGATTAACCGGTTCTTCATAGAGATATCCGGATGTCTTAAAGAAATTATTTATTATGTTTTCATCAATCGATAAATCATCATCAAACAAAGTAAGATACTTTGCTACTCCCCCCGTCACACCATAAACTATCGCCTTATCTTCATATGAATATTTAGAAACAAACTCTGCTGAATCTAAATAATCAAAAGGCTTTAAAAAAATCTGATTGGTTCTCCTTCCGAACAGAGGACTCTTTTCACTAAGTATTTCCTTTTCCATAAAACTGATTGCAGAACCACAGATAATCAGATATATATCCTTTTTTGCAAATATCGTATCTACAGCCACCTGGAATCTAGATAAGAATGAATCATCTGCTTCTGCTATATAGGGAATCTCATCTAGAGCGATTATTATCTTCTCTTTATTACTGAGATTACCTACAAATGTAAAAAAACTTTCCAGATTATCAAAGGTAACACCTTCCATGTCCGGCACAAGATCACTTATGACCTGAGCAGACCATTTTCTTACATTATCATTTAAACTGCTCTGACTTGCCACATAATATGAAGCTTTCTTGCCTTCTAAAAACTTCGTTATAAGTCTTGATTTTCCTATTCTTCTACGACCATAAATTACTGTCATTTGAAAGCCTGGTTTTTTATATGTATCTTCAAGAACATTTAATTCATTTTTTCTTCCAATAAACATGACATCACCTCTTTGCTAAATTATATTTTACTAAAATATGTTTTAGTAAGTTATATTTTAGCAGAAAAGGACATGATGTCAAGTATAAAACAAAATCAAACTTTTCAAGCATTAAAAAGTTCTTATCTCCCTAGCCATCGAAAATGGTATTATTTCTCCAGGATTTGTTCCTTGATATGCCTTTTCCTCATGCATGTAATCTACGATTTCTTGTGCCTTATAATTCTTAAACTTTCTTATCACAGCATCCAAAATAGATTTATCCTTATCGCTTAATACACTATAATCCATGCCCTTACTCGGATAAATATGAAGCATGGAATCATAGTTGATGCTTACTTCCTCACGAACATTCAGGTTTTCAAGATTCATGAGGCTATAATGCCCAATCGGAAGTGCACCCATTTCATTATGGCGATAAACCAATCCAGTAATTGCAACTTCATTTTCTTTATAAGATAAGGCATCAGCGTACCAAAGCATTTTCATCAACTTAACCTTGAAAAGATTTGATACCTTCTCAGCTATA
>Ga0256404_1003394_pt1 | contig 32558 bp, 30 predicted proteins | sample RumenRJG_01DNA_FD_185990 | JGI IMG/M metagenome (GOLD analysis project Ga0256404, IMG submission 185990) | Bovine rumen microbial communities from Lethbridge, Alberta, Canada - RJG_01 | ecosystem: Host-associated > Mammals > Digestive system > Stomach > Rumen | place: Canada: Alberta | collected...
CATCTTTCACCGCATTCTTCACGGCATTGGATGATAGCGTTGCGCCACTCAGACCGTCAACCGCATAACTCTGCTGCGCAACGATTTTTTCCGGCAGCTGTTCGGTAGCAGCTGTTCCGATGTTTTCCGTCTCCTTGGAATCCGTGACTGTAACATCGGTGATCGCACTGTCGCTCAGAGTCACTTCCACGGTAACGGTTCCGTTGCGCCCCGGAGCTGAGCCGGTGTACGTTCCTGCCGGAAGGGATCCGGTGGATGTCGCCGTGCTTTCTGCAGCTGCGCTGGAGCTTCCTCCACAGCCGGCCAGCAGAAGAGCAGTCGAAAGAAGTAATGCAGTAATTCTCTTCATTTTCTCCCCCTCGATTCAGCTTTCAATTTCGCTGAATCTTTTCACTGAATTTATTCTAGAAGAATGTGAATTCACAATCAATATGAAAATAGAGAATTTCTGCCGCATCTTTTTACCCGGCAAATAAAAATCCAGCAGGCCGATCCCGGCTTTGCTGGAACGAATCCGATTATTTTACTTTTTCACAACTTCAGCATAGTGCTTCTTTAAATCAATCCGCTTCGGATCAACAACAAACAGCGACATGTATTCTTCCTGGCACTGCAGTGCATACTGAATCCAGTGCCGGGGATCCTCCTTATGCATTATGCAGTAGTTATAAACAAGGCCGCGGGAGAAATTCAGTATGCGGATGCCGATTTCCATTGCCGTCCACTTGTTCCTAAACGATCCTTCCTTCTGCCCTGCCTCGATCGTCTCTTTCATGATCCGGGTGATATAACGATCCTCCGTAAAGAAATATGCATCGTATTCCTTGAGCTGGGCAATATAGAGCTGCGTATCAAAACAGAGACTGTTTTCAATCATCGAATACAGATGGGTAACGACAATGCGCTCCACACGTTCCAGAGGATCTTTGATATCTTCGAAGTGCAGCGTTTCCCAGATGCCGTCCTTCACCTTATAGGAATAAATCAGAGCAGCTTCTTTCGAGTCAAAATACTGGTAAAAATTGCCCATCGAGATATTCGCCGCATCCGCAATATCCTTAATATGAATCTCATCCAGCGTATGGGTCCGGCTCATATCCATCACAATATTCTGCAGCTTCTCACGCATCGCCTCCGCCTGCAGCTGGCGGCTTGTTTTCCCTTTTTCCGCCATCACTGGTTCGCCTTCTCCCATTCGTCGCGGGTCAAAATCCCCTCTTCGCACATCTCATCCCGTCCTGCACGTGTATGCATCGGATAGGTTACGGCCGGATGAAATCCGAGTTTTTCTTTCACTCTTCCTGAGCGCGGGTTCGACAGGAAATGGCCGCAAACAACCACATCGATATTCTTTTCTTCAAACAGCCACTGCAGCACGGCTCTGCCAGCTTCGGTCATCAGCCCGTTTCCCCAGCGGTCCTTTGCCAGCACATAGCCGATACTGGTTACACGCAGAGCATCGAATTGCGGAAACTTATCCTCCGGATACGAATGCAGTCCAAAGGAGCCGATCACTCTGCCCTTCTCCTCAATCGCAAAATCAATTTTCTGCGCAAGAAAAATATCCAGAATGCGGCGGGTTTCTTCCAGACTCTGATGCGGACTCCAGCCGGCCGGCTGTCCCACACCGTCAACGCTGGCATAGGAATAAAAATCCTGCAGGTCCCCCTGTTCAAAGGGCCGCAGGATCAGGCGCGGCGTCTTCAGCACCGTGCCCGTAACTTTGATCTCTTCCTGCATAAACCAATCCTACCACAGCTGACGGTAGAGATCTGAGACCTGCTCAACTGTGATATCACGGATCGTATTCTGCGGACTGCCGCTTTCCATCGCATCATGTGCCATCTTCGGGATGGCATTCATGAAGGTTTCACGATCAATGCCATACGCTTCCGGCGTCGGAATTTCCATCTCGGCGACCAGCTTCTTCAACGCATCCAGGAACTTTTCCGCTGCCGCCTGATCCGTATCCGAAGCATCGGCCACACCGATTGCACGGCCAAGATCACCGAAGCGATCATACGCACCCGGCAGAGCAAATGTCAGACATACGTTCATCAGCATCGCATTGGAAAGTCCGTGTGCCACATGGAAGAGGGCTCCGATCGGACGGCTCATGCCATGGATGAGAGTAACTGAAGAATTGTTGAAGGCAATGCCCGCCTCCAAAGCCGCAACCGACATCTGAATGCGTGCCTCCTGGTTGGAGCCGTCATGATAGGCTATCGGAAGATTGGCGAAGATACGCTTTACAGCCGAAACAGCGAAGGTATCAGACAGTGTCTGTGCCTTGCGCGACGTATAGGCCTCAACACAATGGCACAGCGCATCCAGGCCCGTATTAGCCGTCACCGCGGGCGGCGCGGTCATCGTAAACTGCGGATCAATGACAGCCAGCGAAGGGATCAGCTTCGGCCCCTTCAGCAGCATCTTTACATCTTTGCGCGTATCGGTGATGATCGTGAACTGCGTCGCTTCCGACCCGGTTCCTGCCGTCGTCGGGATCGCAGCCATCGGCGGCATCTCAACATCGATCGTCTTCCCAAAGAAGTCAGCGATATCCCCGCCGTTCACAGCCAGGGCACCGATGGCCTTCATCGAATCCAGGCAGCTGCCTCCACCGATCGCAATGAGGAAGTCGCAGCCTTCTTCCCGATACTTCCGGAGTCCGTTTTCAATCATGATATTGTTCGGTTCACCGACGATATCGGAATAAACAGCATACGGAACGTGTTTCTGCTTCAGTGCCGCTTCCACCTTTGCACAGTTGCCAAGCTTGATCATTACCGGATCTGTGACAACCAGTGCCTTCTTCCCCATCGTTGGGAAGATCTTCTCTGCCGCATCCAGCGCTCCCGCCCCCGTGATGATGTGTCCCGGAACAAGAAATTCTCTAGCCATATTCAGCCTCCCGCATTCTTTTGAATTTTCCTCATCTTAGCATCCACTATCGCATCAATAACATCTTCATTGCGGCAAATACTCCCCGCCGTTTTGGTTTCCCGTCTCTGCTTGAGTAGCAGCCACCACCAGGGTCATCGGCTATAATGCATAAAGAAAGACGAAAGCTGACAGCGATGAAGAAGAACGACACAGTCCACGAGGATCCAAAGACAATCACCAAGCGGGATATTGCGGTTCTTCATCAGTCCCGCCTCTTTAAAGGCATCACAGAAGCACAGCTCGAGACTCTTCTGCCCTGTCTCAATGCCCACAAACAGTTCTATGACAAGGGGGACTGGATCTTACGGGCAGGCAATCCGATTGATTCCTCCGGCCTCATCCTTTCCGGAAGCGCCCATGTGGAGCGCTGGGATTACTGGGGTACGCGTCACATCGTTTCCGCTCTGGAGCCGGGTGATCTCTTCGGTGAAAGCTATGCGGCCGTCAATGACAGTGTCCTGAATGTCAGCGTACAGGCCGATGAAGAAACATCCATTCTGCGGCTTGATCTCAAAAAAATGCTGCAGATGTGCGCATCCGCCTGTCCCTTCCATACACGTCTGATTGAGAATCTTGTTGCCCTGCTGGCCCAGCGGAATCTGCACCTTAACGAAAAGCTGACGTACATCACGCAGCATTCGCTTCGTGACAAGATTCTGTCCTATCTTTCGGCAGAATCCCTACGCCAGCACCGTTCCTATTTTGATATTCCCTTCGACCGCCAGCAGCTGGCAGACTATCTCAATGCCGATCGCAGCGCACTGTCCAGCGAACTTTCCAGGCTCAAGTCTGAAGGAATCATCGATTATCAGAAGAACCACTTCTATCTTCGCGTCCCGCCCAAACGGGACGAGTGAAGGGATTACCCTGCTTCCTTATTCAGATACTCCAGCAGTGCTTCGCTGTGACTGCGGCGGTGGACGGTAGCGGTCCCGAGAATACATATGCTCGCATATCTGCGATAATCCTCTGTGAAGATGCGGCGCGCATTGCGCTCTTCCATCTCGCTCAGGTACGCCTGACGGTATCCGTTCCAGTCAACGACATGTTTCGTATAGGCATCCAAGAGATCCGAGTCAGGCGCAAACCGCAGATCATGCACATACTGAGCACCAACGATGTTATGTACGAAATAGGCAAGATCCTTTTCCTTCGTAAATCCGCACAGCTGATTCGTATTGCGCAGCCGCACATCGAGTACAAGATCTGCATTCTGTTTCTTCAGCGTTTCGAAAAACTGCTCAGCTGTTGTCTCATAGGCACTTAATGTAAACAGGTTCATTCGATTGACCAGTCCTTACAACACCTATCGTAGACATTGCACAGATACAATGCGGTTGCGCAGCCAACATTTCCAAAAGAAAACGGCTCCATTGGAAGCCGCATCCCTGTTCAGCAGCCGGAACCGTCAATCCGGCAGGCTTTCACTTCTTTCACTTCTTCGAGTCCTGACTTGAGTCCGGCATCTTCCGGCTTCAGCGTCACAGTTCCGTCTTCCAGAACAAAGCACGGAATTCCGGCATAACCGTTCTTCTTAGCATCATCGAAAACCGGTGAATTATCGCGGATCCGAAGGAATTCCTTCAGATTCTTAACATGGGCACCGATATCGACGAAACGGAAGTTCTCATTTCCTTCGATCTGCTTTTCAACGAAGCTGCAATGAGGGCAGGTAGGCATTCCATAGACTGTAACCATAATCATTTTCTCCTTCACCGGTCTCATTATAAATCGCCCCGGATTCCGTAATCTGAATCATGCTCAGGGATGTTTGTGCTATCCTTTTGTGGATATGAAAAACGGGATGAAAAACAGAAAACGCTATATCTTTTTCGATATCGACAACACCCTGGCTGTTGGTACGCCAGGCAGACAGTATATCCCCGACTCCGCCGTCAGAGCGATTAATGGACTTCGCAGGTCCGGCCACTTTACCGCCATTGCCACCGGCCGTGCTCACGCCATGGCAGAAGACTACCGCAGGAAGCTTGGCTTTGAAAACATGGTCAGCGACGGCGGCTACGGCCTCACGATTGACGGCGTTCTGCGTGAGCTGCGTCCCCTTCCCTATGAGGCGTGTCTTGCGCTTGTTGAAGAATGCAAGGCAAAGAATATTCCCTGGGCCATCCAGGTGGATGACTCGAAGGTACGTCTGGCTCCGGATAATCAATTCTCGGAAGTAAGCCATGATATCTATATGGAGACGAAAGTCGTCAAAGGCCTGGATCCCCACCAGTACAAGGATATTTACAAGCTCTTCGTTGCCGGTCCCTACCCGGTTGAAAATACACTTGTCTCTTTGCAGAATCTGCCCTACTGCCGCTACCACGATTCCTATTTCTTTGTCGAGCCGACGGATAAGGCATACGGCATCCGCAGGATGGTAACAATGATTGGCGCAGAGACGAAGGATGTTATCGTCTTCGGTGATGGCCTCAATGATCTTTCCATGTTCACAAAGGAATGGACCTGTGTTGCCATGGGAAACGCCGTCCCGCAGTTAAAGGCAAAAGCTGACTTTGTCACAAAAGATGCGGCGGATGACGGCATTCTCTATGCCTGCATGCATCTGGGCCTGCTGGATGATGCCGAAGACTGATAAACCACAGTGAAAGGACAGTACAGCGAATGAAAACCGCCGTCTTTCATCTTCCCGGTCTGTTTGAATACTATGATCTTTATCGGGTGTTCCTGCCGCTGTTTCATGATCATCGGGAGTATTTTCATGACTGGTGCCGGATCGGATCCATCTATGGAGCCCCGGCCGCCTGTATCTGGGGCGGCGGACGCACCGGTGCCGAAACCTGCAATCCCGAAGAAGTTCTTCAATTAACCGGGCGATATTGCATCTCTGCCTGCCTTACCTTCAGCAACTCTCTTTTAACACCCGAGCATCTGAAGGATCCTCTCTGCAACGATCTCTGCTGTCTTTTCTCAAGCGCCTGCCCGGGCAGCGGCGTCATCGTATCCTCTGATCTTCTGACGGAGTATCTTCATAGAAGCTATCCCTCTCTTTATCTCGTATCATCCACCACGAAGGTGCTAACCCAGTTTTCTCAGTTTAAGGAAGAGCTGAACCTTCCCGCGTTTTCCTTTGTCGTTCCTGATTTTCGTCTTAACAAAGACATTGCCGACCTGCAGACATTGACACAGATACAGAAAGATAAAACCGCTTTTCTTGTCAACGAATGCTGTGACATCCATTGCCGCCAGAGACGAGAATGCTACGAAGCTGTCAGCCGCGACGTACTGGGCATCGATGGTCCTGTGCATGTGTGCCATGCTCCTCATGGTGCAGAAGGCTACCGTTTTTCACGCGCGATGCACAATCCCTCCTTCATCAGTGTTGATGACATTTTGAATGTCTACCTCCCGCTGGGGTTTTCCCACTTCAAGATCGAAGGAAGAAGTCTCGGATCGGCACTGATTCTTGAATTCCTTCTGTACTATCTCACCAGGCCTGAATATCAGATCAATGTCCGGGAGGAAATCTATCTGAGCAATACGCTCGATCTCTTCTGATGCAGTATTTCATCGCAGTGCTAAAATTACGAAAACGCAGAACACAGGAGAACCGCAATGGACGATACGTTTCAGCTTTATGACCTCAAGGTGGAAGTTGTCGCAGGCGATAAGCCGATGGTGTGCAGCCATCATGCCGGGGATTATTTCCTGGTTCAGGGAGAGAATCTCATCTTCCCCGCAAACCCTTCTTTTTCCATGTATGCACTGGCTGCCCTGATTCCAATATTGCCGGCGAAACAAAGAGTCACGGACCATAATGACTGGATGTATACGGACAGCGAAATCGCCTGCCCGGATCCAAATTGCGGTGCCCGCTTCCGCATTACGCGGATCGGAATCCGCACCTTTCATCACAGCGAAACAACCGTCGTAAAAATGGAGGAAGAGAACAATGGAACCAAAAGCACAGCGCTTTGAACTTGCGCCGGATTATTCGATCAGCCGCGTACTGAACGGCTGCTGGCAGCTGTCGCAGGGTCACAGCCTCAACGGCCCTCTCGACATGAGCGATGTAAAGAAGGCATTTTATGAGCTGAAGGATCTTGGATTTACAACTTTTGACTGCGCCGACATCTATACCGGTGCCGAAGAATTCATCGGTAGCTTCATCGCTGAACTGAAAAAGGACCCGGCCTTCCATGAGGAAGACATCCAGGTCCATACCAAATTCGTTCCCGATCTTGAATATCTGGACAAGGTCGACTTCGCATTCACCGAAAAGATCATCGACCGCTCCCTGATGCGGCTGCACAAGGACATTCTCGACGTCGTTCAGTTTCACTGGTGGGATTACGATGTGGACGGAATGATCCGTACCGCCGGCTATCTCGATGAACTGCGTAGAAAGGGAAAGATCCGCTGCGTTTCAGGAACCAATTTCGACACAAAGCATCTTGCGATGCTCGTGGATGCGGGCATTCCCATCGTATCCATGCAGACGCAGTATTCCCTCTTTGACCGCCGTCCGGAAAAGCAGATGCAGAAGTACTGCCTTGATCATGGCATTTCCCTGATCTGCTATGGAACGCTTGCGGGCGGATTCTTCGCCGAGCGCTATATCGGTGTTCCCCGGGAAGCGATCAGGCCCGAAACACGGTCGCAGGTCAAGTATCTGCAGGTCATTGAAGATTCGCTTGGATGGGATGGCTATCAGAAGCTTTTGAAGATGATGAAGACAATGGCCGATCATCATAGTGTCGGTCTATCACAGATCTCCTCCCGCTGGGTACTGGACAGACCAGCGGTAGCAGCCGTCATCATCGGCGTTCGCAACAGCCGTCACGTCTATGACAATGCCCGGATTTTCTCCTTTGATCTGAGTGATGAGGAAAAGAAGCAGCTGGATGACTTCATCAGCGCCTATCCCACGCTGGATGGAGAGCCGTTCAAACTGGAACGTACCATCGGCTCCAAGTACCGGAACATCATGCACATGAACATCAACGAAGACGAACAGCAGTAATCCTTTACAATCAGAATCAAAAAAATGCGGTCACGTTTCATACGTGCCGCATTTTTAATTGATTCCCTTTGATGCTTACTCTTCCGTGGAAGTGTTTTCTGCCGGTGTCTCCGGTGCCGGTGCAGCTTCTGTGTTGAAGTCGTCATCGTCACTTTCGCCACCGCGCGTCATACTCTCAGGGAGCTGCGGGCGGGCTGCTTCAGCAGCTGCTGCCTGACGCTCACGGCGATGTTCCTTGAGATATTCCGCCTTGGCGAGAATACGCTTCGTCGTTTCACGGTTGTAGGAAGGACGTCCGGTACCGGCCGGAATGAGCTTGCCGATAATGACATTCTCCTTCAGACCTTCCAGATGGTCGACCTTTCCATGAACAGCCGCATCTGTGAGAACACGTGTCGTCTCCTGGAACGATGCAGCGGACAGGAACGAATCCGTCTCGACGGCTGCCTTCGAAATACCGAGCAGAATCGGCGCATACTGTGCCGGCGTCTTGCCCTCATCCAGCAGATCGTTGTTGATTTCGTTCATGCGGGCAATGGACAGCGACTGTCCAGCAACATAGCCGGAATCGCCGCCATCGGTGATCATGACCTTCCGCAGCATCTGACGAATCATAACTTCCAGATGCTTATCGGAAATATCGATGGACTGCGAAGCATACACCTTCTTGACTTCCTTGAGGATGTACTCTTCAACGGCACGTACACCGGCAACCTGCAGCAGTTCCTTCGGAGCGATGGAGCCTTCGGTCATTGCCTGGCCGGCTGTGACCTTGACACCGACCTTGATCCAGCCCAGAAGCGGCTGCGTCAAATCACACTTATGCTCGATGGATTCCTTGGCATTGGAAACCGTGATGATGTTTCCTGCATGGTTATCCGCACCCTTGATATCTGTAATTTCACCGTCAATCTTTGCGATGACAGCGACACGCTTCGGCGTACGGGCTTCAAAGAGCTCCTCAACACGCGGAAGACCCTGTGTAATATCACCGCTCTGGGTAGCAGCACCGCCGGCATGGAAGTTACGCATGGTCAGCTGTGTGCCCGGTTCACCGATTGCCTGTGCCGCCATAACACCGATGGCTTCGCCTGCTTCAACCGGATTGCCTGTTGCCATGTTCTTGCCATAGCACTTTGCGCAGATACCCTTTGTGCTGTCGCAGGTGAAGATGTTGCGGATCCAGACCTGCTTCACACCGGCCTTGATGACCGCCTCCGCAAGATCCTCCGTAACATAGGTATTCTCGCCGACAATGATTTCACCCGTTTCCGGATTCGTCACTGCCCGTGCCGTATAACGACCTTCAATACGCTCATAGAGCGACTCGATGATCGAGTTGTCCTTCTCATCGCGCAGCTCCTCAACCATGTAGCCGCGATCCGTTCCGCAGTCATCCTCGGTAATGACAACCTCATGGCTGACATCAACGAGACGTCTTGTCAGATAACCGGATTCAGCCGTCTTCAGAGCCGTATCGGTCAGACCCTTACGAACACCATGGGAGGCGTTAAAGAACTCCGATACAGTCATTCCTTCACGGAAGCACGAATAGATAGGTACCTCAATGATGGAAGGCTGATATGTACGCGACTTGATCTGCGTCGGACGCGCCATGACACCACGCATACCGGACAGCTGTGTAAAGTGGTTCTTGTTACCACGAGCACCCGAGACAAACATCATGTTCAGCGGGTTCTTGCGCGGGAACGAAGCCATCAGTGTATCACCGACGTCGTTCTTCACATTGTCCCACAGACGCGAGAACGCAGCTTCCCACTCCGGTCCCGTCAGCATACCGCGGTCACGCAGGTTGTTCAGAACATCGGCCTTCTTCTTGCCTTCGGCAACCTTTTCATCCTTACCCGGTGCAATCGGAATATCCGACAGCGCAACGGTCATACCGGCAACCGTCGAGTAGTAGTAGCCCATGTCCTTCAGTTCATCAAGAATATCCGATGAACCGGTTGTGTGATACTTGTCGAAGACCGCGGCAATCAGGTTGCCAAGGTCCTTCTTCTTGAATTCCTTGGTTACCGGACGCGACGCAATCTCCTTCTTGATATCCGTACCTGCCGGAACAAAGTCATCATCCGGCGTCACCTTCATCTTCGTCCCGTCAAACTCGTTCATGTACGGGAAATCTTCCGGGAACGCATTGTTGAAGATGATCTTGCCGACCGACGTCAGCAGATAGCATTCCTTCTGATGTTCCGTCAGGCATGTCTTGTGCAGCGAAGCACCCGGAAGCGCAATACGCGTATGCAGATGAACCATGCCCATCTGTTCCGCAACCAGCACTTCCTCCGGGCTCATGAAGACATGGCCCTCATTGTCGCCGTATCTTCTCCAGCGGTCCGCTTCTGCACTGTAGCCCATGGCTTCCAGCGCATCCGCCTGTGCATAGAACTCTTCTGCCGTCTCTTCCATGTTCAGATAGAAGTTGCCAAGCACAAGGTCCTGGCCAGGCGTAACAATCGGCTTACCATCCTTCGGGCCAAGAATACTGTTGGCCCCGAGCATCAGCACTTCGGTCTCAGCACGTGCTTCTTCCGACAGCGGCAGATGGACAGCCATCTGGTCACCATCGAAGTCCGCGTTGAATGCCGGACATACCAGCGGATGGACACGGATCGCATGCCCCTCAACCAGACGCGGGAAGAACGACTGAATACCCAGACGGTGCAGTGTCGGCGCACGGTTCAGGAATACCGGATGATTCTCAATGACCTTATCAACCGCATCCCATACACGCGCATCCTGACGATCAATAAGCTTTTCAGCCATCCTCGGATTGCTGGCAATCTGCTCATTGACAAGTTCGTTGATTACAAACGGCTTGTACAGATTGACTGCCATTTCCTTCGGAAGACCGCACTGCCACATCTTCAGCGTCGGTCCGATTGCAATAACGGAACGGCCCGAGAAGTCGACACGCTTACCAAGGAGGTTCTGACGGAAACGTCCCTGCTTACCCTTGAGGGAATGCGACAGAGACTTCAGAGCGCGTCCGCCCGCACCTGTAATCGGCTTCGAACGGCGGCCGTTATCAATGAGCGCATCCACAGCTTCCTGCAGCATACGCTTCTCATTCTGCACGATGATTGCCGGCGTACCGAGCTCCAGCAGCTTCTTGAGACGATTGTTACGCGTAATGACACGGCGATACAGATCATTCAGATCGCTGGTCGCAAAGCGGCCGCCATCCAGCTGCAGCATCGGACGCAGATCAGGCGGAATAACCGGCAGAGCAGTTAGAATCATCCACTCCGGCTTGTTGCCGGAATCACGGAACGCTTCAACGGTCTCAAGGCGTTTGATCAGCTTCTTGCGCTTATCGCCAGAAGCCTTCTCCAGCTCATCCTTGATCTCCTTGTATTCCTTCTCAATGTCAACCTTTTCGAGAAGATCCTTCAGCGCCTCTGCGCCGGTCTTTGCCGTAAAGGCATCCGGACCATAGAGAGCTGTATTTTCACGGAACTCCTTCTCGGAAAGAATCTGCTTGTCAGCCAACTTGGTGCTGCCCTTGTCTGTAACGATCCAGCTGACAAAATAAACAACTTCTTCCAGCTGCTTGGGAGGAACATTCAGCAGCAGAGAAATACGGCTCGGTGTACCGCGCAGATACCAGATATGCGCAACCGGAGCTGCCAGCTCAATGTGGCCCATTCTTTCACGGCGAACGGAAGCCTTCGTGACTTCGACGCCGCAGCGATCGCAGACAACACCCTGATAGCGGATCTTCTTGTACTTGCCGCAGGCGCACTCCCAGTCCTTTGTCGGACCGAAGATGCGCTCGCAGAACAGACCGTCACGCTCCGGCTTCTGCGTACGATAGTTAATCGTCTCAGGCTTCTTTACTTCGCCATAGGACCATTCCCGGATTTTTTCCGGGGAAGCGAGGCCAATCCGAATCGCACTGAAGTTATTGATATTCATTCGTTATCCTCCTTGCTGGATTCCTCTTCTCCTAAACCGACGACAGCCGCTTCCTCCGGATTGTCTTCGATATTCTTCTGATCCTGAACCGTAAGGTCACCCGGATTTTCCTGAACATCGTTTACAATGCGCTGATGACTCATATCAAGCGTCGTCTCTTCCTTGAGCTCTTCCTGTTCCAGATGCTTCAGATCCATCATGTTGCCTTCGTCATCCATCATCTCAACATCGAGAGCCAAAGCCTGCAGCTCATGGACCATGACACGGAACGACTCCGGAACACCCGGCTCCGGCAGATCCCTGCCCTTTTCAATTGCTTCATAGGTCTTTGTACGGCCCATGATATCGTCGGACTTGACCGTCATCATTTCCTGCAGCGTATGGGCAGCGCCATAGGCTTCCAGAGCCCAGACTTCCATTTCACCGAAACGCTGGCCGCCGTTCTGCGCCTTACCGCCGAGAGGCTGCTGCGTAACCAGAGAGTACGGACCCGTCGCACGTGCATGGAGCTTATCGTCAACCATGTGCGCCAGCTTGATCATGTACATGACACCGACGGAAATCGGCTCATCGAACACTTCACCAGTCTGACCATCGCGGAGCAGATACTTGTACTTGACGCCTGCTTCCTTCATAACGTCATCCAGTTCATCACTTGTGATGCCATCAAAGACCGGACCGGCAAACTTCACACCAAGACGCGAAGCAGCCATTCCCAGATGCAGCTCAAGCACCTGTCCAATGTTCATACGGGAAGGAACACCGAACGGGTTCAGCATAATGTCGATCGGCGTACCGTCTTCCATGAACGGCATATCCTCGATCGGATTGATTCTTGAAATGACACCCTTGTTGCCATGACGGCCGGCCATCTTATCGCCCTCAGTAATCTTACGCTTCTGAGCGACATATACCTTGACGACCTCGTTGACACCCGGAGCCAGCTCATGATCTTCCTTGCGGTTGAAGACGCGGACACTGTGGACAATGCCGGCGCCGCCGTGCGGAACCTTGAGGGAATTGTCGCGGACTTCGCGGCTCTTCTCACCGAAGATCGCCAGCAGCAGCTTCTCTTCCGGCGTCACTTCGCTCTGTCCCTTCGGCGTCACCTTACCGACGAGAATATCGCCTTCCTTGACTTCCGCACCGACCATGACGATGCCGCGCGTATCCAGGTTGCGGCATGCCGACTCAGCGACATTCGGAATATCACGGGTAATCTCTTCGGCGCCGAGCTTCGTATCACGGCACTCCAGATCATATTCTTCAATATGAACCGACGTATAGATATCATCACGGACCATGCGCTCACTCATGATGATGGCATCCTCGTAGTTGTAGCCATGCCATGTCATGAAGGCGACGAGAACGTTCTGACCAAGCGCCAGTTCACCGTTGTTCATGGCCGGACCATCGGCGAGAATCTCGCCGCGGGTCACATGTTCGCCATCTTCAACAATCGGACGCTGATTGATGCAGGTGCTTGCATTGGAGCGGCGGAACTTCGTCAGATCGTACGTATGCTCCACACCCTGATCATCCGTAACGACAATCTTGCCCGCATCGACGTAGGTGACGGTACCATCCGTCGTGGAGAGGCATGCGGCACCGGAATCGTGTGCGATCCGGTACTCAACACCCGTTCCGACATACGGGGAGTGCGGATCCAGCAGAGGAACTGCCTGCCGCTGCATGTTCGCGCCCATGAGGGCACGGTGACCATCATCGTTTTCGAGGAACGGAACGCAGGCCGTAGCGACTGAAACAACCTGCATAGGCGTAACGTCGCAGAAGTCAACATCCTTGAGATCTGCGTTCACGGTTTCACCGGCAATACGGGCAACAACTGTACCGTTTTCATCCGGGACGATCTTATCACCATCCAGCTTGATTGCCTGGGCAATAACGTGATCCGCCTCTTCATCAGCCGGCATGTACACGATGTCATTCGTAACGCAGCCATTGACGACACGGCGGTACGGCGTCTCGATGAAGCCGTACTCATCAATGCGGGCATAGCTTGCCAGATAGTTGATCAGACCGATGTTCGGACCTTCCGGTGTCTCAATCGGGCAGATACGGCCATAGTGCGAGTTATGAATATCACGGACTTCGAAGCCTGCACGCTCACGCGTCAGACCGCCCGGACCAAGTGCAGAGATACGGCGCTTGTTCGACAGCATGGCCAGCGGATTTTCCTGATCCATGAACTGGGACAGCTGCGAAGAAGAGAAGAATTCCTTCATCGCTGCCTTCAGCGGATTGGTATTGGTCAGTTGCTTCGGTGTCATGCCGGACGCATCCGCAATGGACATCTTTTCCTTGACGTTGCGCTCCATGCGGGAAAGACCGACACGGAACTGGTTCTGCAGAAGTTCGCCAACCGTACGAATACGACGGTTGCCCAGCATATCAATATCATCAACGGAACCGATGCCGTCCAGCATTGTCAGCTGATAGTCATAGAGCGCATACATATCGCTCATCGTGATCGTGTGCTTGTCGCCCAGCGGATCGGTGCCGATCACCTTGACAGGAGTATCGTCGTCATTGAGGATCGTCACTTCCTGAACACAGGCGCCAACAAGCCAGATCGTAACCTTTCTGCCATCCATGACGGCATTGACGATCGCACTCTTATCATCCGCGGTCAGCGTCATGACCGGCTCATCAACGATGTAACGGCCAACCAGAACCGTACCGTCTTCACGGGTGATATCTTCGCCGCCGACGGTTGCACGGCCGATTACATAGAGACGGCTGCCGTAGTTGAGAACAGCGCTGACATTGTCATTGGTAACTTCGATGCCGTCTGCGTATACGCAGGACCATACCTTGACGCTGTCTGCTTCCTTGGCAAGCAGCTTGGCATCTTCCGGCGTAATGACCGTCCCCTTCTGCCAGGAGTGCTTCTTGCCTTCCACATCTTCGGCAAGAACACGGCCGACCAGAGCCTTCGTCCAGGACGTCTGCATCTCGGCAACCGTAGGATGCGAAAATTCATGCTTGAACGGCAGTGCGCGGCAGGAAATGCCCTTGTTGAACTCATCACGGAGCAGAGAACGATCTGCCTTGGTGATCTTGCGGTTCTTCTTGAAGACAACACTGCCGTCGGCACCGGCCAGATCCGACTTCAGACGGTATCCGACCAGACGATCAAGAACACCGAGCTTCTTGTTGACCTTGTAGCGGCCGACCTTGAGCATGTCATAGCGGCGATAGTCAAAGAACTTCTGATCCATCGTCGTAATGGCGCCATCGATCGTCGCAATGTCATCTGCACGCTGGTTCTCATAAACCGTCAGCAGAGCATCACGCGTCGTAGCAGTCTTATCAGCTGCCAGCGTGTTACGGATCTCTTCGTAGTTTCCGAAGACGCTGGTATACAGCAGCATATAATCATTCAGATATTCACGCTGCTCGTCGTCAACGACAACATCCGGATACAGTTCAAAACGCAGAGCCTTAAGGAACTTCTGAATCTCTGTCGTATCAAATGCATTGTCGCCGGAAATCTTATCAAGCGACATACCAATGGCCTTGAAAAGAATCGTCGAAAGGATCTTCCGGCGCCGGTCGATGGAAACGTTGACCAGGCGGCCGAGGGCAGCCTTCTTTTCATCGGTCATGAACTCCAGCCACGTGCCGCGGCTCGGAATCAGTTCGCATGCGTAGGTATCTGCACCCGTGTGCTCCTCATTCTCAATCGAGAAGTAGGCACCCGGAGAACGGACGATCTGAGAAACGATAACCCGTTCTGCACCATTGATGATGAAAGTTCCGCCCGGCGTCATCATCGGGAAGTCGCCGAGGAAGATTTCATCGTGTTTCTGAATGATTTCGCCGGTCTCCTGATCGACGATCTCGAGTTCCATATTCGCCTTGAGCGGTGCACAGTAGTTCACTTCACGATACTTGCACTCAGCAATGTCGTACTTCGGCTCACCGAACTCGTAATTCAGAAATTTCAGCTTGATATTGCCGGCATAGTTAGAAATCGGGAAAACATCGTCAAAAACCTCCTGAATTCCCTCTTTCACGAACCACTCGAATGAGGCCGTCTGAATTTCCGTAAGATCCGGAAGATCAAGGCCGGCCGAGACCTTGGAATAGTCGCGCCGGACACTCTTTGGGCCGAAATTCGTTAAGCGGTATGCCTGCTGCTTGTTTTCCATGTATGCCATCCTTTCGCCTGTCATGTCAGGAAATGCCGAAAAGGGTACACTGACCCCTTCCCAAATGTATTTAAGCAATCAAAAATTTTAGCATTGACTTTTTACCCCGTCAATGCTTCACACAGCAAAAAATCCGATATCCCTTCTTGCTCAGAGCGATTTCACAGTTTCCGAACAGACTGGACAGTTTTTTCTGCGCGCTGTCAGCTCCCTGCTTGCGGCGTACAACGGCATACAGCCGCCCGCCTTCATGCAGATGCATATATGCATCTTCGAAGAATGTATATACGATCATCTTTCCGGCCCGGATCGGGGGATTGGTAATGACAAGATCAAAGCTCCTGTCCCCGATGGCGCTGAATCCATCGGATACCAGAGCATCGACTTCCACATGAGCCCTCTGCGCATTCAGCTGCGCCAGCTCAACGGCACGCGGATTAATGTCCACGCACGTCATTGCACATTCCGGAAACAGAGTTTTTACAACAACGCCAACCGTCCCATAGCCGCAGCCAAGATCCAGTACGGATCCGGAAACAGGATTCCGGCATACTGCATTCAACAGCAGTTCCGTACCCTGATCTACGCCGCTCTTGGAAAAGACACCCAGGTCGGTTGTAAATGTGAAGACCTGATTTGAAAAAGAGAAGGAGTGTTCACGACGGTCTGCAGGCAGATCGGAATTATCCGTAAAATAATGCCTGTCCTCCATGGAACCCTCCTCCTTTCCTTTCAGGGGCGAAAGGCCGAGGAACATTCTCCTCGGCTTTTCCTTGTATTTTTCAATTGCCTGAAGCCTGTGTTGAATGAAATTACTTCAGTTCAACAGTAGCGCCAGCATCGGTCAGCTGCTTCTTGATGTTCTCAGCCTCTTCAGCCGGTACATCCTTCTTGATCTCAGCCGGAACCGTATCAACCAGCTTCTTAGCCTCAACCAGGCCAAGACCAGTGATTGTACGAACGACCTTGATGACAGCAACCTTGGACTCGCCGAAGCTCGTCATAACAACCGTAACGTTCTTCGGAGCAGCAGCAGCGGCATCCTCAGCCGGAGCAGCAGCAGCCGCAACCGGAGCAGCAGCCGTAACGCCGTACTTCTCCTCAATGGACTTTACGAGATCGTTGAGATCGAGAATTGTAGCAGTATCAAGATAAGCAAGAATATCTTCCTTTGTAATAGCCATGATATGTTTTCTCCTTTTCTAGTTTTTTCCTATTTCTGGCTTTGAAACTCACTTCGCTTCTGCAGTTTCTGCTGCCGGAGCACTTTCTGCCGGTGCCGCAGCACCATCCGCCGGCTTCGCATCTGCAACTGCCTTGACGACACGTGCGAACGAAGAAACCGGAGCCTGCAGGACAGACAGCAGCATCGAAAGCATTCCTTCTCTGTTCGGCAGAGCAGCTAATGCATTGATGGTATCCAGGTCAACAACCTTTCCTTCAACAATGCCGCCCTTGAGAACCAGATTCTTGTGCTTCTTGGCAAACTTTGCCATGACGCGGGCTGCCCCCGTCTCATCTCCACCGAATGCCATTGCGTTCGGGCCTGTCAGGACATTGCTCAGTTCACCATAGCCTGCAGCGTCAGCAGCCTTTGAAGCGAGAGTGTTCTTGTAGACCTTAAGCTCTACATTCTCCTTCATCAGCGCTCTGCGCAGCTCGGTGACTTCAGCAACGCTCAGGCCGCGGTACTCAGCGACAACCGTGGAAGAAGAGCCGGTGAACTTGTTCTGAATTTCAGAAACAACGTTCTTTTTTGACTCTAAAACCGCCTGATTCATTGATTCACCTTCACCTTTCTGTTATCGCCTACCTGTTTATAAAAAGGCCCCTGCGCAAAACAAGGGCCGAAAGGTTCAAATCTTTTTCTACCTTTTCTACCTCGGTAACCTTATTGAGCTTGCGCCGTTACTGTCTCTGGTATTTGATAACGCACTGATAATATCACTCTTTTGAAATCTGTCAATCAGTTTTCAAAGGGCAATGACCGATCCGCCGATAAATTCCCGCAGGATCGAATTGTTCGGAATAATCGAATCATCATGCATCGTCTTGAAGAAGGCAAGAAACCGCAGCATCCGCTGTGCCTCCGGATACTCGGGCATCGAAGAGTCAATCGCCTCCAACTGCGGCCGGGCATACTTCTTGAGCACGCTCAGCTCATATAGACAGGTGCTGTTGAAGAAGGCATCTGCTTCATCACAGAACGGAAAAATATTCTGATCCTCACCCTGGCGCACTTCTTCCCAGGTATTGATGGTCAGCCGCGCATCCCGGCTGCGGAACTGGGCATCGCGGACAATCCTTCTGAGCATGCGTGCATCCGTCGTGGGAATGCGGTTATGCGCATCGATGTTCAGCTGGGTCAAAGGCGAAATGTAGATGCGGAACTTCACATCATCCGGAATTTGTTCGGTCAGAGCCGGATTGAGACAGTGCAGACCTTCAATGACCAGCGGCTGCGTGTCCGTGATCCGGATGATCCGTTTCCCGTATTCCTTTTTCCCGCTGACAAAGTTGAAATACGGAATATCAACCTTCTTCCCCGCCAGCAGGTCATTCATCTGCGTATTGAACAGTTCCCGATCCAGTGCCCGCAGCGACTCGAAGTCCGGCTTCCCGTTTTCCAGCAGCGGCGTCTCACTACGCTCAAGGAAATAATCGTCTGTTCCCAGGTATACCGGCCGTAATCCCGTCACCCGCAGCTGAATGCACAGCCGCTTGGCAAAGGTTGTCTTGCCCGAAGACGAGGGACCGGCAATCAGGATGATCCGCTTTTTTTCATCATGAATGCGCTGTGCCAGCTGCGAAATCTTCTTTTCATGCAGCGCTTCCGACAGCAGCACAAGTTCCCTGGTGGCTTCGGAATCTTCCATGATTTCATTAAGGTCGGCAGCCGTCTCGATGCCCATCAGACGATCCCAGCGTGTCTCTTCGGAAAAAGCAGAGTACAGCAGCGGCTGATTCTCAAAGGCGGGTACTTCATCCGGCCTGGAAGGATGCGGAAACCGCAGCAGGATGCCGTTCTTATAGCGGCGCACTTCAAAGTACTTCAGATAGGATGTGTCCGGAAGAAGTTCATCATAGAAGATCTCCGCCTCCTGCCCTACCTGAAACAGGTGAGCCTGCTGAATGTCAGGACTGGAAGATAGCAGACGTACCTGATCCTGCCTGTTCATTGTTTTGGCATAATCGATCATCTGTTCGCGGTTCAGCGAAAGATCGGTAAACGGAAGCTCCTTCTTTACGGCATCGCGCATCGCCGCCTCTATTTTCTGACAGTCCTCTTCCGTAAATGCTGCGGGCTTCAGCGTAATGAACAGCCCCTTGGAAAGACTGTTATGCACGATGACGGAAACGTCGCGACCAAGCACCTCGTGCACGGCGAGCGTAAACAGCAGCGTCAAAGAAAACTGGTAGATCAGATTGGCTTCATTGGTTCTCAGATCCAGCAGTTCGATCGTGCAGTCACTCTCAACGCTGTCGGTAAGACGGCGTGTTTCGTGATTGACTCTTGCGCAAAGGATCTCGTATCTGCACTCGCTCTGCAGCGAATCGGCAATGTCCTTGAGCCTTGCACTTCCCGTATCTGTGCGGAAATATTCTCTGCCTTCCGGGGTAATGATTCTTAGATTCATCGAAAGGATAACCTCCCTTTTTGTCTTTATTCCTACTATAATGCAATCCATGAAAAAATCTGCTGCCGAACTCCTCGACGTTGAAAATCCATCCGAAAAAGAAGTGCTGAGCGCTGTCTTCCGCCTCGCGCTTCCAGCCATTCTGGCCCAGATCGCAGAAACCGTGATGCAGTACATTGACAGTGCCATGGTCGGACAGATGGGGCGCAATGCGTCCGCATCCATTGGTCTGGTCGCAAGTTCCACCTGGCTGTTCGGCGGTCTGATGACCGCCTGCTGCTTTGGTTTCTCAGTGCAGGTTGCCCAGAGCATCGGCGCAAAAGATACGCAGCGTGCCAAAAACATCTTCCGCCAGTCGATTGCCGCCTCCATGCTGTTTGCCGTCATTCTTGCGGCGATCGGCTGCCTGTGTGCCTTTTATCTTCCGGCATGGATGAAGGCTGACATGGACATCCGTCCCGATGCGACCCGCTACTTTCTGATCTTTTCACTCTTCATTCCGGTTCGTCTGCTGTACCTGCTCGCCGCCAGCATGCTGGAATGCTCAGGCAATATGAAGACGCCTTCGTTCCTCGGCATCCTGATGTGTGCCCTCGACGTTGTCTTCAATGCGTTCCTGATCTTCCCCGGTTTTTCGATCGGCTCCCTTCGCCTTCCGGGCGCAGGGCTTGGCGTCACCGGCGCCGCCCTGGGCACGGCCCTGGCGTATCTCACTGCGGCAGTTGGGATGTTCTATGCGGCTGCCGTGAAATCGCCGCCTCTGAATCTCAGAGAAAAAGGTTCCTGGAAGGTAGAAAAGAAGACGCTGAAGAAAGCACTCGATATCGGCGTTCCCATGGCGGCGGAACAGGCGGTGCTCTCCTTTGCCCAAATTCTCTATACAAGAATCATATCGCCACTCGGAGCTGCCTCGATCGCGGCTCACAGCTTTGCCGTCACGGCGGAAAGTTTCTGCTATCTGCCGGGCTACGGCATCGGATCCGCGGCGACGACACTCGTCGGTCAGGCAGCCGGGGCAAGGCGGCGTGATCTTGCCAAGCGCTTTGCCTGGACAGCAGCCATTCTCGGAATGGCACTGATGGCGGCGTGTGGACTGGTAATGTACGCGGCGGCTCCTCAGGTATTTGCATTCCTGACCCAGGATCCGGAAGTACAGGCACTGGGTGTTCAGTGTCTGCGCATTGAGCTTCATGTGGAAGCGCTCTTTGCGGCAAGCATCGTTACGGCAGGTGCTCTGCGCGGTGTCGGCGATACGATGGTGCCGTTCCTTATGAACCTGGTATCGATGTGGGGAATCCGTCTGACGCTGGCCTGGTTCCTGGTGCAGTGGATGGGGCTGCCCGGCGCATGGTATGCGATGGCGGCGGAAATCAGTGCCCGCGGCGTCCTGTTTCTGATCCGGCTGCTGCGGGGAAAGTGGCTTCAGATGATTCCGGAACCTTCTGGTTCTTCCGACGCTCCCGCCGCACGCGATTGATATGACGCTCAAAGGCACCGCTGCTTAACAGCCGGGCAATGACAAGCTGCGACAATGTGGAAACCGTGCAGGCATAAAAGCCTGCTTTTTTTTGAAACTCGTCCACCATGTCATGCGGAAGAATCATATAGCCGACACGAAGAGACGGGGAAATGGTCCGATTGAACGTATTGATGTAGATCACCGAGTGTTCCGGCTCCATGGAAAACAGCGTATCGACCGGCTTCGAGGAGATGGTAAATTCACTTTCATAGTCATCCTCGACAAGATAGCCGCCACGTTCCATTGCCCAGCGCACATATTCCTGCCGTTTTCCCGCCAGTGCCGTAACGCCTGAGGGATAGCTGTCATACGGAGTGATATGAAGAACGGATGCCTTTGCGTTTTTCAGAGCTTCCGAGACGATGCCGTCTCTTCCCATCGGAAGCCGCTCGATCGTGACGCCGTTGGCTTCATAGATTTTCGCTATCTTTTCATAGGAAGGATCCTCGATGGCATAGATCCTGTCTCTTCCAAGCAGCTGAACGATCAGCGCATAAAGATACTCGGCACCCGAGCCGATCACGATCTGATCCATCGTCACATGCATGCCGCGGCTGCGGGCAAGATAGCGCACCAGCTCCTGGCGCAGCTCAATGAGACCCTGTCCCTCCGGCTTGCGAAGAAGAAAGCCGGGATCATCTGCCAGTACCCGCCGCAGCGTCTGATTGTAGGCGGACTGCGGAAACACTTCCTTCCGGAAGGGAACTTCATGCCAGCTGGGCAGAGGTTCCTCATCCTGTGTACCGTAGAAGTCATCGGCACGATAGATTACGAAGCTTCCGCTGCGCTGCCTGCTTTCGACATAGCCTTCTTCCTGCAGAATGCGAAGGGCATGTTCGATGGTGATCAGGGATACGCCTTCCTGATCGCTCAGCACCCGTTTCCCCGGCAGACGTTCCTCTTCTTTGTATACGCCGGAAACGATGGCCTGCTTCAGCTGGCGGTACACTCTGAGATACGCTTTTTCTTCTTCTTTCTTCATCTGACCCTGTCATTTTACTGTTTTTCCGACTTTTCTCAGGACCAGATCTGTCTTAAAGTAAAGTCATGAAACGAATACTTACGATGCAGGATCTTTCCTGTGCAGGCAGATGTTCTTTGACCGAGGCGCTGCCGGTTCTTTCAGCCATGGGACTGGAGGCAGCTGTTCTTCCGACCGCCGTTCTCTCTTCTCATACCGCATTCAAGAATGTCTACGGCACGGATCTGCTCGATATGGACCGTGAGATCCTTCGCAGCTGGAAAGAAAACGGCATCACTTTCGATGCCATCTACATTGGGTATCTTGGCAGCACAGCCGCAGTCAACGTTGCGCAGGAAGTCATCGTTGCCTTTGGAAACAAGATCCCAATCCTCATTGACCCGGCCTTCGGCGATCATGGAAGGCTGTACCGGGGCATTGATGAAGACTTTCCGAAAACACTCTGCACCATTCTTACAAAAGCGACGATCATCTGTCCCAACCTCACGGAGGCGTGCTTTCTTACCGGTACGTCCTATCGCGAAGATTTCAGTGATCCGCAGTATCAGCAGCTTCTGAAAAAGCTCGCTTCCATCTGCGACGGCACAGTGATTCTTACCGGCATCGATACGGAAAACGGTGAAATCGCGACCCTTCTATCTTCCGGGGATGGCGGATATGAAAAGTGTGCCATAGCAAAGGAACCGGCATCCTTTCACGGGACCGGGGACCTTTGGGCATCAGCCTTCATCGGTGCCTGCATGCGCGGCATGCCGGCAATGGATGCCATGAATCTTGCGAGCCGGTTCGTGAAGGAAGCGATTCATATTACACTTCTGGATCATGGTGAGCCTCTGTTTGGCACCGAGTTTGAAAGGGCACTGCCGCTGCTGATCAACGCGCTTCCCCGTGAATAACAAATGCCTTCCCGAACCTGCAGGAAGGCATCTTTTTTGTTCAATTCTTTATTGCTTGTGTTTTTGACTGGTGTCTTATAACTTGCGGAACTGTTCCACATCCAGAACGAAGATCGTCGCACCGCCAACCTGAACTTCTACGGGGAAGCTTGCATAGCGGCCGATATCGTAGCTGGCAGTAGATGGAACGATTTCCGTCCGGCGCTTAGATTCCGAACCGATCAGCTCAATGCAATGATCCACCTTATCGTCATCGGTACCGACAATCATCGTCGTATTTCCTGCACGCAGGAAGCCGCCGGTCGTCGCCAGACGCGTCACCGAGAAGTTCTCCGCCGTCAGAGCCGAGGAAACATTGGATGCGTCATCATTGGAAACAATGGCAAGAATCAATTTCATAAATTATGCCTCCGTCACTGCTTTTCTGATTTTATTGTAGCATGTTCCGTCTTTCACAATACAGGCAAATGGCTCAAATTGTCGCTCAGACATTGAAACGGAAGAACACAATATCGCCATCCTGCATCAGATAGTCCTTGCCTTCCAGACGCATCTTTCCGTGCTCCTTGACGCTCTGCTCCGTACCGTACTGCATCAGATCGTCATAGCTGTACACTTCGGCCCGGATGAACCCCTTCTCAAAGTCGGTATGAATAATGCCGGCACACTGCGGCGCCTTCATTCCTTCATGGAATGTCCAGGCTCTGCACTCCGGCCCGCCGACCGTAAAGAACGTACGCAGACCGAGCAGATGGTAGGCTGCCTGAATGATCTGATCCAGGCCCGAAGTCTTGACGCCAAGATCCTCCAGGAATGCTTCCTTCTCTTCGCGGCTCATGCCAGAAAGTTCTTCTTCCATCTTGGCACAGATCGCGATGCAGGCGCTGCCTTCCTTGTCCGCAAATGCCTTGACGGCATTGAAGTATTTGTTGCTGGAGGGATCCGTAACCTCTTCATCGCTCATATTGGCAACGTAGATAACCGGCTTCGCTGTCAGCAGCGAATAGTTGCGGATATATTCCCGATCCTTGTCGCTGAGTTCCAGCAGACGGACCGGCGTACCGGCTTCCAGAGCCGTCTTCAGCTTCTTCAGCGTCTCATACTCACTGACCGCATCCTTTTCCTTGGTCTGCGCCTTGCGCATGACCTTGGCAATCCGGTTCTCTACCGTCTCCAGATCGGCCAGACACAGCTCCAGATTGATTTCCTCAATGTCGCGGACCGGATCGACCGATCCCTCGACGTGCTCAATGTCCGGATCATCGAAGCAGCGGACAACATGGATGATCGCATTCGTCTCACGGATATTGGCAAGGAACTGGTTGCCAAGACCCTCACCCTTGGACGCACCTTTGACAAGGCCGGCGATATCTGTAAATTCAAATGTCGTATAGATCGTTCTCTGCGGCTGAAAAATCTTCACCAGATTCGTCATCCGCTCATCCGGAACTTCAACGACACCGACGTTCGGCTGGATCGTCGCAAACGGATAGTTTTCCGCCAGAACCTGACTGTTTGTAATCGCGTTGAACAGCGTCGACTTGCCGACATTCGGAAGTCCGACAATACCTGCAGTTAATGACATACTTCTTCCTCTCTCAAACCCGGCCTATTATATATCACTTTGATTTGAAGCATCGCCTTTGATAATAACCTTCTTCAGCTTATGTTCAAACTCATGTCTCGGAAACATGACGATGGCGCCGCAGCCTTCGCATTTGATCTTGATGTCGCCGCCCATGCGGATCACCTTCCAGTATTTAGACTTGTGGCAGGGATGTTCCTTTTTCATTTCAACAATGGAGCCAAGATCATAATCCCACGTATTCATCAGCCAACCTCCACTGATATGCCTGCAGCGTATTGTGCAGCAGCATCGCAATCGTCATCGGACCTACGCCCCTGGGAACCGGCGTAATGGCCGCCGCTTTCGGAAGCACCGCATCAAAGTCAACATCGCCGCACAGATGTCCGTCGGCCATCCGATTGATGCCCACATCAATGACGTATGCACCTTCCTTGACCATATCCGCCTTCACGAACTTTTCTCTCCCGATGGCCGCGACAAGAATATCGGCCTGCCGCGTAATTGCGGCAAGATCATGCGTATGACTGTGGCACATCGTTACCGTCGCATTGGCATTCAGCAGCAGCCGCGCAACCGGTGTACCGACCAGACTGCTGCGTCCCAGAACGACGGCATGTTTCCCATCGGGATCGCAGCCCATCCGTTTCAGCAGCTCCATCACGCCAAGCGGCGTACAGGGCCGAAAGCCCCGTTCATTATCGTAAAGTGCCGCGAGATTGAGGGGATGAAGCCCATCCACATCCTTGCTCGGATCCACTTTATGAATGACCGCCTGCGGATTCAGCCCCTTCGGTAACGGCAGTTGAACCAGAATCCCGTCCACACCGGGATCTTCACTGCAGGACAATACTGCCTCTTCCACTTCCTGCTGGCTCGCCGTTTGCGGAAGATGAATCATGCGGCTTTCAATGCCGACTTCCCGGCACGCCTTCTCCTTGCCCCGCACATAGGAAAGTGAAGCAGGATTATCGCCAACCAGGATCACGGCAAGACACGGAACCCGTTTTCCATCCTTCACCAGGCCTTCAATCTTCACTTTCATTGCGGCTTTCAGTTCACGGGAAAGCTCGTCTCCGTAAATAATTTCACCCATGCACAATCTCCTTCGAGTCGAGTACGATCGTCACCGGCCCATCATTCAGCAGCCGCACCTTCATATCCGCCCCGAAGATGCCTTCTTCCACCGGAATTGTCAGATACCGCAGCTGATCATTGAAGTAATGATACAGCGCCTCGGCATGCACAGGGGATCCGGAACCGGAAAAGCTCGGGCGGTTGCCTTTGCGGCAGTCGGCGTAGAGCGTAAACTGCGAAATCGAAAGAATCGCCCCCTGCACATCAAGAATCGAACGGTTCATCTTTCCAGCATCATCATCAAAAATGCGCAGCTTCGATATCTTGGCACACATGGCACGTACGATTTCTTCCGTATCCGCATCCTCAAAGCCGACCAGAATCATATAACCCCTGCCGATATCGCCATGCACATGGCCATCAATCATCACCGAAGCCTCAGATACCCTTTGAATTACTGTACGCATCGTTCATCATCCTCTCATATCAAACCAAAATGCAGCAGCGCATGCTCAATGCCGTCTGCATCAATATCATCCGTCACATAATCCGCAGCCTGCTTGGCACCAGGTGAACCATTACCCATCGCAATCCCGGTACCGGCCGCTCTGAGCATGTCGAGATCATTGTTGTTATCGCCAAAGGCAAAGGACCCTGAAACCGGCACATGGAAATAATCACACACCTTCCGCAGCGCATCGCCCTTGCCCGCTTTTACGGAAGACAGGTCGAACGCGCTGGAATGCCATTGACTCGCACGCACCGAAGGCACCAGCCGCATCAGTTCCTCCGCCACACTCCATGGCGCAAAAACCGTCAGCTGATAGACGGGATGCGAATGGATCCGGCTCACATCCATCACCGGAAACAGTGCCGTATGAATCGAAGCCTGAACCTGCCTGGCAAGCGCAGAGTGCGAATTCATGTAGTTCACCTCTTCCTCAACAACGATATAGGAATAGCCATGACCGTTGAGCCAGTCAGTCAGAACAACCATGTTTTCTTCACCGATTTCCGCCGACGCGATGCAGCGTTTACCTGCATCGGTGATATATGCCCCCGTCAACATGATCCATGCATCAAAGGGAATCGAAGCCGACGGCTCCAGCTGCCCAAGCTCCGCAAAGTGACGGCCCGTTGCCAGAACAATCGGAATCCCGTTTTTCTGCAGCAGTGAAAGCGAACGCAGCGTCGAAGAAGGAATCGAGTCCGACGCATGGGAAAACAGCGTCCCATCCAGATCAAAGAAACAAATATGGTCTGCCATCACTCGTCCTTAATCAGGCGCGACACGGCGCCATTGAGAATGCTCAGAAACACCGCCGCCAGCAGCGTCGTCCAGAACCCCGGAACCGAAGCTGCCCCGCCAAGACGCAGGGCAATATGAAGAATCAGACCATCAATGACAATCGAAAACAGGCCCAGCGTCAAAATCGTCGCCGGCAGCGACAGCAGCTTCAGCAAAGGCTTCAGGGTCGCATTCAGAATACCGAGTACCAGAGCCGCCAACAACAGCGGCCCCGTCGAAGGAAAGGCGATCGAATCAAACAGCAGGTCCAGAACCCACAGGCAGATTACATTGATCAGCCAGCCACTAAACAGTCGTTTCATTTTCTCTTCTCCTTGTTTTTTATTCTCCCGGCGGCTTCAGGAAATCCGAGAACCGCTTCAATACCGGATACAGCATCGTCAGCGCCAGCACAACGATACATACCCAGTCATAGATCGTCATACTGTCAATGCCTGATTGGGTATTGCGCTCATAGGTAACGACTTCCTTCGCCGCATCGACGGATCCGGCTTCCTGTCCGTTGAGATAGAACACAACCTTTCCCGTTATCGCATCCGGATCGTTGCTGTCGGAGTTTTCCACCTGAATTTCCGCCGTCAGCTCCGGGGTTGTATCAGTTACTTTCATCAGAATCGAGAAATCGCTGTCCGCCGACAGAATGACATCTGCCGACTTGCGCGTACCATCACGGATCGCAATCGTCTGCGAAGGAATGTCATCCTTCCGGATCGTAACCGTCTGGTAGCTGCTGAAGCCGTAATCAAACAGTGCCTTGATATCAGCGTAGGCCGCATCCGCACTTTCCTCACCAAGCACGACCGCAATCAGACGTGTCCCGTCCTTCTCGGCACTTGCGCTGATACCGTAGCCGCCGCTTTCGCTGTAGCCAAGCTTGCCGCCGGTAATGCCTTCATAGAAATTGTCACCGCTGCGCACCAGCTGGCAGTCATTGGGAATATCACGTACCTGCACATGCTTGTTATTGGCCGCAATCGTATAGGAAGTCAAAGAGAAGACGCTGGAAAAGGACGCATTCGAAAGAGCACGCCGCGTAATTTCAGCGATATCGGCCGCCGAAGAATAATTGTTATCCGACGCAAGGCCGAAGAGATTGTCAAAATGCGTATCCGCAAGGTTCCAGTCTTCTACCTGCTTATTCATTGCCGAAAGAAACGCATCGTTGCTGCCGGACACACCTTCCGCAAGCATCGCAGCCGTATCGTTGGCCCCGGCCAGTAAAGTCGCCGCCATGCAGTCAAGGGCGCTCAGCGTCTCACCGGTCTCAATCCACAGGACACCGCTGCTGTGATCATAGGTTGCAGAGGCTGTTTCACTCATCGTCAGCGACTGATTCTGGTTCAGCGACGAAGCCGCAAGATAGACCGTCATCAGATCGCTCAGCGAAGAAGGATCCCGATGCACAGCGCTGTTGAAATCATACAGAACATTGCCGCTGTCCTGATCGACCAGCACCGCTTCCGGACCCTGCAATACAGGAGTGGAATCCGCAGTTTCATCGGCCCCTGCCGTCTCTTCCGCCTGTACCGGAACATTCCCGCACACCAGGAAACATACAGCCAGACCTACCGTAACTATCCGTCTGAACATACTCCTTATTATACAGAAATACAAAACGCGGGATGAGCGGTCAAAAACGCAAAAGGACAGATGCCAAGCATCTGTCCCCTGAAACATTCAATGCTTATTTTCTGCGGATTCTGAGCAGCCGCAGCGAATTTAAGACACACAGCATGGCGACACCGGTATCGGCGAAGATTGCCATCCACATATTCGCAATGCCCATCGCACCAAGCACCAGCGTAATCAGCTTGATCGCAATTGCAAACCAGATGTTCTCACTGGCGACTCTCTGAATTCTCTGACTGCTCGAAATGGCCAGCGGAATCTTGGCCAGATCGTCATCCATCAGGACAACGTCTGCCGCCTCGATGGCCGCATCCGATCCAAGGGCGCCCATCGCAAAGCCCACATCTGCCATTGCAAGTACCGGCGCGTCGTTAACGCCGTCGCCAACAAAGGCGGTCGTCCCTGCCTCACAGATTTTCCTGACGGCTGCGACCTTGTCTTCCGGCAGGCACTGACCGATGGCGTGTTCAATGCCCAGATCATCCGCAACCTTGCGTACCAGCTGCTGATTGTCTCCGGATACGATCGTCATGGCACAGCCGGCCTTCTTCAGTCCATTGACAGCAGCTTCGGCACCGTTCTTCACCTGATCAAGAAGAACCAGGCATCCTTCATACTTTCTGCCGCGTGCCACATAGACAAGCGTACCTGCCTCTGTTTCTTCCTTGCAGGTAATGCCGTGTTCCTGCATCAGCTTATAGTTGCCGGCAAGAATCTCAACGCCGTTTTCCTTGATCGAAATACCGCGGCCGGCGATTTCCCGAGCATCGCTGAGAAGAGTTTCATCCACCGTTCCACCATCCTTTGCCCGGATTCCCTGGGCGATCGGATGATTGGAAAAGTGCTCCGCAGCCGCCGCATCGTGAATGAGCTGCTTCTCACCCACCTGCGGCGAGCAGACATGCTCCACTGCAAAGGTACCGTTGGTCAGCGTACCGGTCTTGTCGAAAACAACATTCTTCACCTTTGACAATGTCTCAACAACGGAAGCTCCCTTAACAAGAACACCGCGCGACGAGAGGCCGCCGATGCCGGCAAAGAAGCTCAGCGGAATCGAAATGACCAGAGCACACGGGCACGAAATGACAAGGAACGTGCAGGCACGACGAATGCCTTCATTGACATCACCCAGCACAATCGCCGTAATGATGGCAGTCACAATGGCCGCAAACACGACGGCCGGCGTATACCAGCGGCTGAATTTCGTTATGAACTTCTCGGGTGAAGCCTTCTTCGACTCGCTGTTTTCCACAAGATCAAGAATCCGTGCTGCCGTAGAATCACCATATTCCTTCGTTACTTCAATGATGATGACGCCGGTCTGGTTGACGCAGCCGCTGAGCACCTCGTCGCCAGCGTCCACATCCTGAACCTTTGATTCACCGGTTAATGAAGAAGTATCCAGCGAAGAAGCACCTTCCACCACGACGCCATCCAGCGGAATCCTCTCGCCCGGCTTGACACGTACACGCTCATGAACCAGAACTTCTTCCGGATCCACCTTGACGAATTCGCCATCACGCTCCACTTCGGCATAGTCAGCACGCAGATTCATCAGATCGCCGATTGAGCGGCGCGAGCGGGCAACCGCCCGGTCCTGGAAATATTCACCGATCTGATAGAACAGCATAACCCCGGCCGCTTCCTTGAAGTCGCGCATGTACAGCGCCGCAAAGGTCGCAACCATCATCAGGAAATGTTCATCAAACAGCTGACCGTGGCCGATACTGCGGAATGCCTTGCCAATGACGTCATAGCCAAGCACGATATAAGCCGCCAGCGCAAAGATGACGCTTCCTGTCCCCTCCAGGATCATGCCGAGCACAAACAGAACAGCACCGGCAATGATCCGTCCGAGCATCAGAGCGGCTTCCTTTTTCTCTCTGTCTTCGTCATCGACGGAAGCCTCTTTTTTCTCATACACCCGTTTCAGGGTCTGGTCTCTGCTCAGCAGCGAACGGATTTCCTTCTCAATCCTGGCCGCATCCTGCGGAGAAGAGCGAAAGCGCAGCGAAGATGTCATGCCAAAATCAATCGCACAATCCTGGACGCCGGAAATTTTAGCAACCTGATTGCGCAGACGTGAAGCCTCCTCCCCGTCCGCAAGGCCATGGACCGTATACACATAGCCCTTCAGGGACTGGGACACCGGCGTAATCTTTGTACCGGCACCCTGATCTTCGATGATGATGTTGCGCATCGCTTCTTCCACGGCTTTTTCACGGGACGCGAGGACATCATAGGTAAGACGGCTCTTGATGCCGAACTCGATGTGACAGTTGGATACGCCGTCGAGCTTTCCGATCTCTTCCTCCAGCTCCTGGGCACAGGCGGCACAGTCGATCGATTCAACGGAATAGGCAACGGAATGAACATCATCCCGTACTTCATTGATCTGTGTTCCTTCGCCCTGATCTTCACGGATGATCCTGGCAGCCTGCTTTCCTACTTCTTCCGCCTTTGCGGGGTCGCAATCATAGGACAAAACCGAGGCGACGCCGAATTCGATGTGGCAGTTGGATACGCCGTCGAGCTTTCCGATTTCTTCCTCAAGCTCCTTGGCGCAGGCAGCGCAGTCAATGCTTGAGATTTTATATGTATAGGTCATAGCTTCTCCCTTTGACATATGAACAGTTGCTCAAATGTACATGCATAATATATGCCCGTACCTGTCCAACGTCAATATCCCGAATGCAGAAAAAAATCCTGCCTCTCAGCAGGATCCATGAATCAGTTGATTCCGGTCATCTTTTTCGTTTCTTCAAGAAGCTTATCAAGATCTATCCGGCTCGCCTTCTCGGCATATTCCTTCTCGGCTTCATCAAGCCGCTTTACAAGTTCATCCAGTGATTCCGTCTTCTTTGCCATACCGCTCTCCTGATTCTGATGTGTATCCTAGCCAAAACCTTCGCCGCATTCCAGTCTTGATTTTTCCCATGGAAAATGCTGACGTGATTGTGATGCGGAATTTACGTTTCCGTGGTATAACCCATTTCGTTATGATCAGGAAAAACTGGCACACCCACACCAAGCGCTGCGGCCACGCGGTTGGGGAAGATGAAGAGTACGTTCAGGCCGCAATTCAGGCAGGCGTCGAAGTCCTTGGCTTTTCGGACCATATTCCTTTTGAAAAGCCGGCCCCAACCCTCCATATGAGCATGGAGGAGTACCCGGGCTATGTCGCCTCGATCCGCCGGCTGAAAGAAAAATACCGCGATCAGATAACGATCTATACCGGCATCGAAGCAGAATACTACCCCGAACAGATCGATTATCTCCGCAAAGTACGCAAGGAACTGGATTATATGATTCTCGGGCAGCACTGGATCACGCTCGAAGATGAAAACACCTACGAGATCAGGACGCCGGACGCACTGATGCGCTATTGCGACCGCATCGAACAGGCGTGCAGTGAAAATCTCGTTGATTACATCTGCCATCCGGATGTATGTCTCTGGAGTTATCCCCGCTATGATGAGGCGGTCACGGAAACGGCCCGTCGGATTGCCGACACGGCGCTCAAATACGGCGTTCCTGTCGAACTCAACTGCGGCAGCGGCGTGCGTGACTACGGCTTCCACAAATATGAAGACGGAGAGCGTTATGCCTACCCTTCGAAGCCCTTCTTTAAGGTGTTTTCAGAGCGCCATGTCCCTGTCATCATCGGCATGGACATTCATGATCCCAGGATGTTCCTGACAGATGAGTATCTCAACCGGGCTCTCAGCATCGTCAAGGAGTTCGATCTCAATTTCGTACAGGATTACGACATCATCGCCTCCGCCAACGAAAAGAAAGCAAAGATTCAATGATCAGAAAAACGCAGTGTCAGACACAGATCTGTGCCGGCACTGCGTTTTACTTTGCAGATGTAACTGC
>Ga0256404_1003395_pt1 | contig 32554 bp, 26 predicted proteins | sample RumenRJG_01DNA_FD_185990 | JGI IMG/M metagenome (GOLD analysis project Ga0256404, IMG submission 185990) | Bovine rumen microbial communities from Lethbridge, Alberta, Canada - RJG_01 | ecosystem: Host-associated > Mammals > Digestive system > Stomach > Rumen | place: Canada: Alberta | collected...
ACCGCCTGTCATGTAAACTTGTAACATCTCGGCGGAATACAACAAAACTTGATTTCTGTCACGAACAACTTTAAAAGACTTTAACTTTAGAACTTAGCTGCGCCAACAAAAAAGACTGAGTAGTTACACTTAAATTAATGTATGTCTGGTAATTTCAACCACATGAGAACGACACTCGTGTCGCTCCTGCTGCTGATGGCCTCGGCGCTCTCAGCGCAGACAATCAAAGGAAATGTTGCAGACAATACGGGCGAACCCATTATCGGAGCCACTGTCATGGAACAGGGCGTCACCGGTAACGGCATCATGACCGATATTGACGGCAACTTCTCGTTAGTGCTCAAAGGTTCGTCGAAGAAGCTGACGATTTCGTACATCGGTATGAAGACGCAGACCATCGACGTAGCCGGCAAGAGCGATGTGAACGTAGTGCTCGAAGACGAAGCCACAAGTCTGAACGACGTGGTGGTCATCGGTTACGGCACTGTAAAGAAAAAGGACCTGACGGGTTCGGTAGCTACCGTGAACAGCGACGTGCTGCAGGCAGTCCCCGTGGCCAACGCTTCGGAGGCCCTGACAGGTAAGATGCCTGGTGTGCAAATCACTAACTACGGAAGGCTCACCCGATGCAGAAGTGAAGATTCGCGTTCGTGGTGGCGGCTCTATCACCCAGTCGAACGACCCGCTTTACATCGTCGACGGATTCCCCGTTGATGGTATCAGCGACATTCCTGCCAACGACATCGAGGACATCACCGTGCTGAAAGACGCTTCGTCGACCGCCATCTACGGTTCGCGTGGTGCCAACGGCGTTATCCTCGTCACCACCAAGAGCGGTAAGGAAGGCAAGACCAAGGTGAGCTACAACGCCTACTACTCTTGGAAGAAGATTGCCAAGAAGATGGATGTCATCGGTGCACGCGACTATGCCACATGGCAGTATGAGCTCGCCCTGCTGAAGAACGGCAACAACCCTGAGAAGATTTCTTCCTATACCGACTACTTCGGAAACTATCAGGACATCGACATGTACGACAACATCGAGACCAACGACTGGCAGGACCTCGTCTACGGCCGTACGGGCAATACCTTCAACCACAACATCAACATCAACGGTGGTTCGGAGAACATCAAGTATGCCTTCAGCTATGCCCACATGAACGACAAGGCCATCCAGATTGGTTCGAACTTCAAGCGTGACAACTTCTCGCTCAAACTGAACACCAAGCCTTCGAAGCGCACCACGCTCGACTTCCAGGCCCGTTATGCCAACACCGACATCCGCGGTGGCGGTGCCAACGATGCCACGGGCTCCTACGACTCTGACCACCGTCTGCGCTATGCCATCCTCTACTCGCCGTTCCCCCTGAAGAACTTCGATGCTTCGGCTGGTAGTGCCGACGACGAACTGGGCAACCTCTACAACCCCCTGCAGGTGCAGCGCGACAACGACCGAAAGAAGAACCGCAAGAACCTCAACATCGCCGGTGCATTCGGTTGGGAAGTCTACGACAACCTGCGTCTCAAGACTGAGTTTGGCTACGACGACTACACCGAGAACGACAAGCGCTTCTGGGGCCTTTCTACCTATTATATTAAGAATGTGCCCGCCGTCAACGTGCAGAACATGCCGGCCATCCGCATCACGGACACCTTCCGTCATCGCTTCCGCAACACCAACACCGTGAACTACGACTTCAAGAAGCTCATCAACAGCGACGACCATTCACTGAACGTGCTCGTCGGTCATGAGTACATCATCACCAAGAAGCACGTCGATGCTGATGAAGCTCACGGCTATCCCGTAGACTTCGATGCCGCCACAGCTTGGCGCCTCACCGCTCAGGCTCAGTCGCCTTATAGCATCGACGACGTCTACAGCGCCGACGACAAGCTGCTGTCGTTCTTCGGCCGCGTCAACTACAACTTCCTCGACCGCTACCTCCTCAGCGCTACGTTCCGTGCCGACGGCAGCTCGAAGTTCTCGAAGGAAAACCGCTGGGGCTACTTCCCCTCGGCAGCAATCGCTTGGCGTATCTCTTCCGAGCCCTTCATGGCCGGCACCACCAAGTGGCTCGACGACTTGAAGCTGCGTCTGAGCTATGGTACCGCTGGTAACAACAACATCCCCGTGGGCCAGCTCGTTCAGATGTACGAGCCGAAGACCACCTCGTGGGTGAACGGTGTCTCGTCTTACTGGGCTCCCTCGAAGGTCATGGCCAATCCCGACCTGAAGTGGGAAACTACCATCACCCGTAACCTCGGTCTCGACTTCACGCTCTTCGGCGGCGCTCTGAACGGTAGCATCGAAGGCTACATCAACACCACGAAGGACCTGCTCATCGAGTTCCCCGTAGGTGGTACCGGCTACGACACGCAGTATCGCAATATGGGTAAGACCGAGAACAAGGGTGTTGAGCTTAGCCTCACCTGGCACGCCGTCAACAAGAAGGACTGGGGCATCGACCTCGGTGGCAACATCGCCCTGAACCGCAACAAGATCAAGAGCCTTGGCATCATGGAAGACTATGGTTGGAACACCAACTGGGCTTCTACCGAGATTGGCAACGACTACATGATTGCCGTAGGCGAACAGCTCGGAACGCTCATGGGCTACAAGCTCGCTGGCTCTGGCCGCTACGAAGTGAGCGACTTCTCTGGCTACGACGAGAAGGAAGGCTGGCTCGGACATGACGGCAAACCCATTCAGTCTGTCATCGGCGAGGTGCGTCCTGGCTCATTGAAGCTGATGGATATCGCCGGCGCTGAGGATGGCGGTCCTGACGGCAAGATCACGGCCGACGACATCACGAAGATCGGTACCGTCAATCCCGACATCTTCGGTGGTTTCAACATCAACGTTCGCGCTTATGGCTTCGACCTCGCTGCCAACTTCAACTACAGCATCGGCAATCAGGTCTACAACGCCAACAAGATTGAGTACACCTCTACTTCGAAGTATCAGTATCGCAGCCTCTCCAGCATCATGGAGGCAGGCAAGCGCTGGACCAACCTCGACCCCGCTACAGGACTGCTCTCCAACGATCCTGCCCGCCTGGCCGAGCTCAACCAGAACACCACCATGTGGAGCCCCTACATGAGTAAGTTCATCCTTACCGACTGGGCCCTCGAGGATGCTTCCTTCCTGCGCCTCAACACGCTGAGCCTTGGCTACACCCTGCCCAACTCGCTCACCAGCAAGATTGGCATTGGCAGCCTCCGCTTCTACGTAACTGGCTATAACCTTATCACCATCACCGACTACACAGGTTTCGATCCTGAGGCCGACGGTATTCGCAAGACCGCCCTCACGCCTAACTGCGACTACTCGTGCTATCCGCGCAGCCGCTCGTTCGTTGTTGGTCTGAACTTGAATTTCTAAAAAATGAGGAGGACAAACATTATGAAGAATTATATTAAGCTTTCTATATTATCGCTTTCTGTGATGGGATTGGCTTCCTGCGATATGGACGCACCCAGCATCTCGTCACTCGATGCCTCGTCCGTCTTCGGAACCTATTCGCTGGCCGAGGCTGAGGTGATGTCCATTCACGTGTCGTTTGGCGAAACCAACTCCTATCGCGGACGCTTCCTGCCCTACTACGGCATCAACACCGATGTGGAATGGGGCAACACGCCGTCTTACAACGACCGTCTCTCCGACAAGCAGAGCCTCTGGAACTACAACACGCTTGATGCTAACGGCCAGATGAACACCACGAACAATGCCTACGCCAAGTTCTACGAGGGCATTGAGCGTGCCAACCTTGCCATTGAGGGACTGCGCCAGTATGGCAACATCGAGTCGAACCGCGACATGGCTCAGCTGCTGGGTGAAGCACTCACGCTACGTGCCGTCATCTACAACGACCTCATCAAGGCCTGGGGCGACGTGCCCGCTCGCTTCGAGCCCAACAACTCCGACAACCTCTATCTGCCGCGCACCAACCGCGACGTCATCTACAAGCAGCTGCTCGCCGACCTCGAGGAGGCCGAGAACTACTGCTACTGGGCTAACGAGAACAAGATTACCAAGTCTACCGAGCGCATCAACAAGGACTTCGTCAAGGGCCTCCGTGCACGTCTGGCTCTCTATGCCGGTGGCTACGGCCTGCGTGGCGACGGCTATCGCCTTTCGAAGGATGCCGACCTGGCTCCACAGAAGATGTACGAGATTGCCCGCAAGGAGTGCGAGGAAGTCATTGCCCACGGCTCCAGCAAGCTGGGTGCCTTCAAGGACAACTTCCTGAAACTCTGCCAGGACAACGTGACCGCCGGTGGCGAAAGCCTCTGGGAGATTCCCTTCTCGGCAGGTCGTGGCCGCGTGCTCTACACCTGGGGTGTGCGTCACCGCGCCAAGGACCAGTACACGCAGCAGGCTCAGGGTGGTGTCAACGGCCCCGTGCCCACGCTCTACTACGACTACGATGCCGACGACATCCGCCGCGACATCACCTGCGTGCCTTACGAATGGAGCAGCCAACTCGTCAACGGAAAGTCGCACGTTGTGCTCACCGGCAACACCCGCTGGATGTTCGGCAAGCTGCGCTACGAGTGGATGAACCGCATCGTTACCTCTACCAACGACGACGGTGTCAACTGGCAGTACATGCGTCTGGCCGATGTCTATCTGATGGCTGCCGAAGCTGAGAACGAGCTTGGCAACACCGCTGCCGCATGGAGCTACATGAAGCCCGTGCTCGACCGTGCTCTGCCTGCCGCAAAGGTGGCTGCCCTCCAGGCGAAGTACACCGCCAACCAGTCGGCTTTCCGTCAGGGCATCTACGAGCAGCGCGCTCTTGAGTTCGCCGGCGAGGCCCTGCGCAAGCACGACCTCGTTCGCTGGGGCATCATCGACCAGAAGATGGCTGAAGCCAAGACCAAGCTGAAGGCGCTCGCCACCCGCACAGGTGCCTACGAAGGACTGCCCGACAAGGTCTTCCTCTATCCCTCTGAAGATGCCAACGACATTCGCGTCTATGGTCTCAACAAGGGCGAGAACGATGCCGACTACATCAACACGATCACAGCCGAAGGTTGGGAGTCGAAGAACTGGTTCGAGGACAGCAAGGGCGTCATCCTGACCGACGACATCATCGATGGTCTTTATGTTGCAACGCCCAGCACCCACTGCGTGTGGCCCATCTGGAAGTGCTTCATCGATGCCAGCAACAACATGCTCAATAACGACGGCAACCTTGGCCAGCTCAGCGATTAATGGGATTGTATTCACAATATAACTACGTAAATACTGAATTATGAAATCAAATATCAAGCAATTCATATCGGGACTCCCCTCCCTTAGGAGGGGTCGGGGGAGGCTCTTTATGCTGGGGCTGGCAACGCTGGCCTTGGCATCGTGTGGCGACGTGGCCGACGAAATCACGAGCGTCATCTACGGACGTAACTTCTCGCCCACCAACCTCGAGGCACGCGTGGTCAACCGCACCAACGTGCGCCTCACTTGGACTCCCGTCGACGGAGCCACGAGCTACAACATCGAGGTATATGCCAACGACAGCCTGACTTTCGCAGGCACACCTCAGAAGACCATCACCGGCATTACGGCTGGCCAGATTCCCTACACCGTAACCGGTCTCTACGGACAGACTCAGTACTCCTTCCGCGTGCAGGCTGTCACCGAGGGCGACCAGTCGCGCGATTCGAAGTGGTCGGGCGCCTATGCCAAGACTGAGAGCGAGCAGATCTTCTTCACCGTGAAGGACGAAGACATCACCGCTAACAGCGTCACGCTGCGTTGGCCTGCCGGCGAGGAAGCCGACCTCATCACGCTCAATCCCGGCGGCATCACCCACACCGTGACCGCTGCTGAAGTGGCTGCCGGTGCCGCTACTGTGACGGGTCTCACTCCCGAGACCACCTACACCGCTACCCTCACCCGCGAAGGCAAGACCCGCGGTAAGATTGAGTTCACCACTGCTGTCGACCTCGGAGGTGCTATCGCCGTCAATCCTGGCGACGACCTCGCAGCCATTGTGGCCTCTGCCGAGAATGGTGCCACCCTCGCCCTCTTCCCCGGCGAATATGGCATCAAGACTGACGAAGCCGACTTTGGTGGTTCGCTCACCATCGACAAGAACCTCTCCATCAAGAGTGTTCGCGCTGCCGACCGTGCCGTCATCAAGGGCCGTGTGAAGATCGACAATGCTAGCCTCGACCTCTATCAGGTCATTCTCGACGGTACAGGAACAGATGGTGGCCAGTGCTTCGACTTCTCAGCCGATGGTGCCGTCGACCACCTCGCCATCGAGGATTGCGAGATTCGCAACTACACGAAGGGCTTCTATTACATCAACAAGGCTGTGAAGGTGGGCTCCATCACCATCAACAACTGCCTCATCCACGACATCGAGTGCTCAGGTGGCGACTTCTTCGACAGCCGTAAGGGTGTGTTCCAGACGCTCAACGTCACCAACACCACCATCTACAACTGCGCTAAGGAGCGCGACGTAGTCCGCATGGACAACGTAGGCGACTTCGCCGATGTGGCTCCCGCCATCAAGATCGACCACTGCACCTTCGCCAACGTAGGCTCCGGCGGTGCCAACTACCGCTTCTTCTACGTTCGCCATGCAGGCAACAAGATCACGTTCACCAACAACATCGTGACCGACTTCAACAACAAGCGTGGCTTTGCCAACCAGAAGTCCACCGATGCTGCCCCCACGCTCGAGAACAACTACTACTGGAACACCCAGAACCTGCTCTCGCTGGCTGACGGCAACTCGGAGGCTATCTCATGGTTCGACACCAACGGCAAGGAAGTCGACCCGCAGTTCAAGAACGCTGCCGCCGGCGACTTCACCGTCGGCAACGAGGACGTGAAGTACTACGGCATCGGCGACCCGCGCTGGACAAAGTAATTCCCCTACTCTATTTTACACAAAGAAACCCGGCGAAAAATCGTCGGGTTTCTTTATATATAATATTGTGCTTTGTGGTCTTACATTCACAAGGTCTGATTCCAAATTACCCTTTTTCCGCCTATATATCTGTATTACCAACTGTTTACCACGCGCTGGTAATCCATGTACCACGGCCTGGTAAAGGTATTACCACGCGCTGGGAGATTGTTTACCAGGCCCTGGTACAACTATTACCAGGCCGTGGTAATACTTCTGTAAGGCCCTCATGCATATTCCAACTCACACTGAAATAATGACATGCAAGGTGCAACATCTTCGAAGTCGTGTTCTTGCGTGAGTTGCGATAAGCCCCTGGTCAGTAGACATGGGGGTACCAATACTTTGACTTCTCCGAAGTCTTCATTGGCAACAGGTCCGCTCGGCGACGCGCTCAGCGCAAAGGGACGCTTTCATATCGAAGCGGAGAAAGAACTGCTAAATTATTCCTAATAAAAACCCCAGAACAACCTGATGTTGCTCTGGGGAATTATGTCGAGTTTGTTCACGCGCGGCAAAGCTGAAGCAAGCTTCGCTTTGCTCTTACTTAACCACAAACTTGTGGCCGGCGAGCATGTTCTTCGGGTCGAGGGCCTCGTCGAGTTTCTCCTGCGTCATGATGCCCTTCTCGAGCACGATGTCGTAAACAGAACGGTTGGTCTCGAGGGCTTCCTTGGCAACCTTCGACGAAGTCTTGTAGCCGATGTAAGGATTCAGGGCGGTGACGATACCGATGGAGTTCTTCACCATCTCGTAGCAGCGCTCCTTGTTGACTGTGATGCCGAGCACGCACTCCTCGGTGAGGGTGTCGATGGCGTTCTTCAACCACGTGAGGCTCTCGATGAGGGCTTCGGTGATGACGGGCTCCATGACGTTGAGCTGCAGCTGACCAGCTTCGGCAGCAAACGAGACTGTGGTGTCGTTACCGATGACCTTGAAGCAGACCTGGTTGACAACTTCGGGAATGACGGGATTCACCTTACCGGGCATGATGGAGGAACCGGGAGCCTTCGGGGGCAGGTTGATTTCGTTCAGGCCGCAACGGGGACCGGAAGCCATCAGGCGGAGGTCGTTACAAATCTTCGAGAGCTTCACAGCCAGACGCTTCAGGGCGCTAGAGTAGCTGACGTAGGCACCCGTGTCGGGCGTAGCTTCAACGAGGTCGGCAGCCGATACGAAGGCCTCACCCGTGAGCTTCGACAGGTTGGCAGCGCAGAGCTTGGCGAAGCCGGGAACGGCATTCAGACCTGTACCGATGGCGGTGCCACCCATGTTGATTTCGTGCAGCAGTTTCACGTTGCGCTCGAGGTTGAGGATTTCCTCCTCGAGGTTGTTGGCATAGGCATTGAACTCCTGTCCGCTGGTCATGGGAACGGCGTCCTGCAGCTGGGTACGACCCATCTTGATGACGTCCTTGAACTCCTCGCCCTTGAAACGCAGAGCCGAGATCAGACCCGTCAGCGAAGCCACGAGGCTCTTGTTCATGCGGATGAGGGCCAGGCGGATGGTGGTGGGATAGACGTCGTTGGTGGACTGGCCGCAGTTGCAGTGGTCGTTGGGATAACAATGCTGATAGTCACCCTTCTCGTAGCCCATGATTTCGAGGGCGCGGTTGGCGATGACCTCGTTGGCATTCATGTTGACCGATGTGCCTGCACCACCCTGCATCATGTCGATGGGGAAGTTCTCGTGCCACTTGCCGTCGATGATTTCACGGCAAGCCTGCGAGATGGCCCCAGCGATCTCGTCGTTGATGACGCCCAGGGCGTGGTTGGTCTGCACGGCAGCCAGCTTCACGTAGGCGATGGCGATGACGTAGTCGGGATAGTCGCGCATCTTCTTGCGAGAGATGTGATAGTTGTTGATACCACGCTGAGTCTGCACGCCATAGAGTGCATCAGCAGGAACTTTGAGCTCGCCCAGAAGGTCGCTCTCTACTCTGAATTTCTTTTCTTCCATAATTATTGGTTATTGTTTTTGGGGGTGTTGTTTTATTAGTAACACTTGATACGATACATGAAGCCGAGCTCAATGCGGTTGGTATTGTGAGAGGACAGACCGATCTTCTCGCTGTAGTTGTACTTGTGGCCGATGTAGGCAAGGAACACGCGGAAGTCCTGCGACTTGTCGGGATAGTACTCCACGGAGCCAGCCCAGCCGATGGACTTACGGAAGTTCTTCAGCTTGTCGATGTTCTTCACGTTGGCAGTCTCGTAGGTACCCTTGAGCATGAGGTTCCATTGGGGAGCAAACTGCCAGTTGAGCTTGGTAATGAAGGAGTTGTAGTTCACATCCTTGAAACGGACGTTCAGAGTGCGATCAGGGTCGATTTCGGACTCTGACAGATAGGCTGAAACACCATCGCTGGATGCAACCCCCAGACGGTCGAAGCCGTCCCAGGCTCCCATGTAGTCGAAGTACCATTGCAACTTCGGGAGATTCAGGCGCTGTCCAAGGACGAGCATCTTTGAGCTCAGCCCTTCAGCCTGCTTCTGCGTGCCCCATGACCAGCGCGTCTGCAACTTGTCGTTGAAGAACGAACCGTTCCAGTTCAAGATGAACGTCAGAGGATGATTGGCAGGGTGTACGGCTTCCAGTTCATGATCGGGACCTACTGTCATGAGATAATCGCCATAGTCCTCCGTCAGCTGACCATTGTTGGCATTTGAGACCTCGACAGCAATCTCCTGCGTTGGCACAGGCTTGTAGCTGGCCACGAAACCAGCCATAAAGTTGTCCATGTTGTCAACCATGTCGGAGTACTGATAGATGTACATAGGGTTCTCGTCGAACTCGAAGCCACCCCATATCTGGCACATCTTACCACCCATGAGCGAGAGTTTGTCGTTCAGATTGTAGCCCACCATCATGATGTCGGTAGCCTTGGCAAAGTTGTCCTCGCCCTTGGCAGCATTCGACTTGTTCATGCGGTGACGCAGACGATAGAACAGCTTGTCGGTGAGGTTACCCTTGATTTCGAGACGCATCTGCTTGTTGGCAAAGTGCGACGTCCACTCGTCGTCGTAGGAACTGGCCTGAGCCGATGCAGCATAGTTGAAATAGACGTTGAACATATCGTTCTTCTTTTCAATCTTTGCCACGCGCTCAGCGAGAGATTGGTAGTCGCCATCGTTTCCACCCATGCGGGTGTTGCCGCCCTGGGCATTGGCCGTAAGAGTCACGGCAAGCATGGCGCTGAACAGAATTAATTGCTTCATTATATTAATAAGGTGTTAAAGGTTTTCGATTAGTACTTCTTGAAATATTCCTGAATCTGTTTCCAGTCGTGGGTCTTGGTCAGAGCCAGCATGAGCAGCACGCGAGCCTTCTGAGGATTCAGCGTCAGGGCAGCCACGAAGTGATACTTCTCGTCGTCGACCTCACCATTCAGGCAGGTGGGACCTGTCGGGCAGCGGCTGGAACGAACGATGTTGATGCCCTTCTCGCGAGCTTTCAGAGCCACGTCGAACACGTCCTTGTAGAAGTTGCCATCGCCGACACCAGCCAGCACGATGCCATCGTACTTGGCATCCACGAAGGCCTGCATGGGCAGCGGCGAGCAGTTGGCGTAGCCATAGACGATGCCCACCTTGGGCAGACGGTCGAGCCCCGTGACGTCGAACTCGCTTTTCACGGTGTGCAGGTTGTCGATGCTGCGGTTGTAGATGGCCTCGCCGTTATAGACGTAACCCACTTTGCCATAGTTGGCGCTCTGGAAGGTAGCCACGTCGGTGGTGTGCATCTTGATGACGTCCTTGGCATCAAGCAGCAGGTTGTTCATGCAGACCAGCACGCCACGGCCTTTCGAAGCGGGGCTTGCAGCAGCAGCCACACCAGCATAGAGGTTGCCGGGACCATCGGCGCTGATGCCGGTAGAGGGACGCATGGAGCCCACGAGCACCACGGGCTTGTCGCTCTTCACGGTGAGGTTGAGGAAGTAGGCAGTCTCTTCCATCGTATCGGTTCCGTGAGTGACCACTACGCCATCATAGCCTTCCTCGTTGAGGAGCTGGTTGATGCGCTTGGCAAGCATCAGCCAAACCTCGTCGTTCATATCCTGCGAACCTATGTTCACGAGTTGTTCGCCGCTGATGTCGGCCAGATAGAGCATCTGGGGAACAGCGTCGATAAGGGTCTGCACACCCACCTGGCCTGCGCTGTAGGCAGAAGAAGTGGCCGACTGGCTTACACCGGCGATTGTACCGCCAGTGGCAATAATACGGATTTTGGGTTTAGCAACTACGTTGACTGAAACCAGCAGTGCGATGAGCACCAGAATGTTACGCATTTGTTTCATGATAGATAAGTTTTTAAAAAGTTTATAGTTTAAAGTTTATGGTTTATATTAATAGAGGAACGTGATGATGAGGTAGCCCACACCGATGCTGACGAATGTCGTGATGAAGCCCGAGAGCTGGAACGAGTGGTTGAGCACGTAGCGGCCAATGCGCGTGGTGCCGGTGGTGTCGAAGTTGATGGCTGCCACCTCGGTAGGATAGTTCGGGATGAAGAAATAGCCGTTGACGGCGGGGAACATCGCCACGAGCGCCAACGGATTGATTCCAAGGCCGATGCCCAGCGGGTAGAGTGTGCGCACGGTGGCGGCCTGCGAGAACAGCATGATGCTCATGATGAACAGGGCCACGGCGAAAAGGAACGGATACTGGGTGACGATGTCGGCAATATGGCTGCGGAAGAAATCCAAGTTGCCATTGAAGAACGTGTCGCCCATCCAAGCGATACCGAAGATGCTGACCATGGCGTTCATGCCGGCACCGAAGATGTTGCCCTTGACGGCATCCTTCACGTCGGCCTTGCCAACAATGAGAATGAGGGCGGCGATGGACATCATGATGATTTCAATGGTGTGCGGCATCGACAGGCGCTCTGTGGCTCCATCGACCATGAACGACGGACGAAGTGAGGGTACGGAACCAAACAGCACGACCAATGCCACACCCAGGAGGAAGGCCAGCACGGCACGCTTGGCATGCTTCTCACGCTGCTTCTCTTCGGGAGTCATAGCAGTCTCCTCGGTCTTCACCGTCTTCTCGGTGATGAGCCCCTCGCGCAAGCGGCGCTGGTATTCGGGGTCGTCTTCCAGTTCCTTGCCAACGCGGTTCTGCACGAAGGCCGACACCAGAATGGCGATGAACGAGGCAGGAATGCAGACCAGCAGGATGTCCTTCAGCTCGATGCCCTTGCCACCCAACAGGTCGGTGCTGATGACGGCTGCCGTGGCGGCCGACATAGGACTGCCGGTGATGCCCAGCGAGGCTGCAATCGTGGCCACCGTCATGGGACGCTCGGGACGAATCTTGTTGTCGCGGGCAATCTCGGAGATGATGGGCAAGAGTGAGTAAGAAGTATGAGCTGTTCCGGCAACGAGGCAGAAGAGCCACGTGGTGAGCGGGCCGTAGTAAGTGATGCGCTCAGGATGCTTGTGCAGGAACTTCGAGGCCAAGCCCACGAGATAGTCAAGGCCGCCTGCTGCCTGCAGGGCTGCCGTGGCCGTGATGACGGCCACGATGATGAGCATCACATCGACCGGCACGCTGCCCGGACGCAATCCGAAAAGAAATACCAGGATGAACACGCCAACCATGCCGTAGATACCCAGGCCGATGCCTCCTACGCGGGCACCAATAAAAATCAATGCCAGCACGATTGCCAATTGAATCAGTACCAATGTTGTTGCCATAAGATTGTTCGATGTTATTAGGTTTCGGTTGCAAAAGTAGACATTTTTTTTAAGAACATATTTACAAAATCCAAACCATTTTTTGTAAAATCCTGCACAGATTTGCAAATGTTGTTTTTTATTTGTAAATTTGCAAACAGAATTTGCAAATCTATGACTACAAGACATTACAATCTGCAAGAGATAAATGACCTTTTCCACATAGAAGACACTTTCGGTGCGATTATCTCGTGCATGACGACCGACCGTAACCTCATCACGATGCTCCCTGTCGAAGGAATATCGCTGAGTTGCTATAGCATCGTGCTTATCGTCGACGGACGGCATAGCTACGAGGTGGACAACGACCCTCTGGAACTCGACATGCACGACTTGATGATTCTGCCGCCGCATTGCCACGTCACCTACCACGGCAGCACGCAGGAAGTAAGCGCTGTCCACCTGCTGATTGATGCCCAGTATTATGATGACATCCTGGATATGGACGAAAACCTGCGCTCGCAGTTGCCCTATGAGGTCATCCGTCCACATGCCGTCTTCCATCTTGACGAATCGAAGGCAGCCGAATTCTACGAGCTCTTCCAGCAAATCCTGAAAGCCATCCGCCAGCCACATATATATAAAGGTGAGATGCTGAAGCACTACATGCACGTCTCGCAGCTGTTCCTGGCCGAGATGATCTATGGCAGCAACGTGACACCTCAAGACATCAAGCACAAAGAGAATCTTTTCAAGATTTTCATTCATCTGGCCATGCGCAACTTTCGCAAAGAGCGACAAATCAAGTTCTACGCCGACCAGCTGAACATCACGCCCACCTATCTTTCGCGCACGGTGAAGGAACTCTCGGGCAACACCGTCTATGGCTACCTGTCGTCATTCCTATATAACGAGATATGCAAATTGCTGAAGACCACCGACATGACCATGAGCGAGATTGCCAGCGAACTGGACTTCCACGACCAGTCGGCTTTCACTAATTTCTTCAAGTCGAAAAGCGGAATGACTCCCCTCGCCTATCGGAAGAACAAACATAATCTCTAAACGCGGAATATTTCGTAAAAATTCATAAAACGGCAAAAAAGATTTTGGTATATAAAGACTTTTGCCTATCTTTGTAAGCGATAAGAATACATTATTAACTTTATAAAAAACAAAAACATTATGGCTAAAAAATTTATCTGCGCCGTTTGCGGCTACATTCACGAAGGTACTGAGGCTCCCGAGCGTTGCCCCATCTGTAAGGCTCCCGCCTCAAAGTTTACAGAACTGAAGGAAGACGAAGTACCCGCCTATGCTACTGAGCACAAGATTGGCGATGGCAAGCCCGAGGGTGTGAGCGAGGAGATGATTCAAGACCTGCGCGACCACTTCAACGGTGAGTGCGGCGAGGTTGGCATGTACCTGGCTATGGCCCGTCAGGCCGACCGCGAGGGCTATCCCGAGATTGCCGAAGCTTTCAAGCGCTATGCTTTCGAAGAGGCCGACCACGCCAGCCGCTTTGCTGAGCTGCTGGGCGAGTGCGTATGGGACACGAAGACCAACCTGGAGAAGCGTGCTGCCGCCGAGGCTGGTGCTTGCGAAGACAAGTTCCGCATTGCCAAGAATGCCAAGGCTGCCGGCTTCGATGCTATCCACGACACTGTTCATGAGATGGCAAAGGATGAGGCCCGTCATGGTGCAGGCTTCGCTGGTCTGCTGAAGCGCTATTTCGGCAAATAAGAAGCAAATTCAGTTAATTTGCATTACAAAACAGGTGGAATTGATTACCAATTCCACCTATTTTGTTGCTCTAAAGGCATCAACGCACTATCTTTATACGCTTATCAGAGGGTAGCGGCGGCAACTGATAATGGTCGTCGAGCACTCGAATCACAGTCTTCTTGCCCTTCGGAGCATCAGCTATTGCCTCCTGAAGCGACATGTAGTTGCCCCTTCCTTCCGACGAAACGACGTAGTCATAATGGCGAAGGTGCTTCTTCAGCGAAGGTACTTGCCGGACAATCGCATCAGCCAGCAATCCTGCAACGACACGCGCGCCATATATATTATAATGTGTATTGTCGTGTCGCCCGTTCGGAATGCTTGCCACTTCGCCAGGCCTATACCACATGTGGAGCCGGCGTGAGCCCTCTATGCCCAGGCCCTGCTCCAGGTCGTGGGTGATGCGGTTGGCGTCGATGAAGAGGGTGCCCGTCTCAGCAGCCACGCGCTTGGGCGAAAGCAAATAGGCTCCATGCGTATCGATGAGGGTGTCGCTGTTCACCTGCTCGTCCTCGTACTTCGTGTTGCGCAAGGCCTCGTCTTCCGCGCTGCCATCGCTGGCCTGGAAGAAGTTGCGGCGCACCACGGCATTCATCAAGATGGGTGTGGCCTTGCGAAGGCGCGTTTCCCTTACGAAACGACGCAGGTTGTCATCGAAAGACCCGCCGGGAAAGGTATGACGCAACGAATCGTTCTTCTCATCGTTATGGCCAAACTGAATAATCACATAGTCGCCGGGCTTCAATTCTTCGAGCACCCTCTGCCAGCGCCCTTCGTCGATGAAACTCTTCGACGACCGTCCATTCACGGCATGATTGCTTATCCTTACATGGCGGTCGAAGTATCCCTGCAACACCATTCCCCACCCTCGTTCAGGGTTTGTCTGCGGATTTTGCTTGTCGGCAGCCGTCGAGTCGCCAATAATGAAAATGGTGGTCAGTTTGTTCGACGAAGTGAATGCGAACAAACCAACCACCAAGAGAATGTATGAAATAAAACGTTTCATGCTTCAAGCCCTACGACATAAACACTTTCAGCAATTCGTCGGGAGTAAGCAACTGCTGCTCACCAGTCTGCATATTCTTCAGGGTGAACTTGCCTTCGTTGATTTCGTTCTCACCAGCCAAGGCAACAAACGGAATCTGCTTCTGGTTGGCATACGACATCTGCTTCTTCATCTTCGATGCATCGGGGAAGAGTTCCGTACGCACACCTGCTGCACGCAGTTTTCCCACCATCGGCAAGCAATAAGCAGTTTCCTTATCGCCAAAGTTAATGAAGAGTACCGTCGTGCCGTTGACGGCATCCGTCGGATAGGCATCCAGCTGATTGAGCACGTCGAAGATGCGGTCGACACCAAACGAGATGCCCACGCCGCTGACACCAGGCATGCCGAAGATACCCGTTAGGTTATCGTAACGACCGCCACCTGTGATGCTGCCAATCTGCACATCGAGAGCCTTCACCTCAAAGATAGCTCCCGTGTAGTAGTTCAGGCCGCGGGCTAACGTGAGGTCGAGTTCCATCTCGTTCTTCAATCCCAACGTCTTCAACGTGTCGAGAATGAAGCGGCTCTCCTCAACACCCTTCAGTCCAACCTCCGATGTAGCGAGCACCTCGGCGATGGTTGCAAGTTTCTCCTCGTTACTGCCCGAGAGCGTGATGATGGGCTGGAGTTTTGCAATTTGCTCGTCGGTGAGTCCGTCTTCACGAAGTTCGGCATTCACATTCTCCAGACCAATCTTGTCGAGTTTATCTATAGCCACGGTGATGTCGACTATCTTGTCGGCTGCTCCTATGACTTCGGCAATACCCGTCAGGATTTTTCGGTTGTTGATCTTGATTTGTACTCTCACTCCGAAGCGCGTGAAGACCGTGTCGATAATCTGCATCAGCTCAACTTCATTCAGCAGAGAGTCGCTTCCCACCACGTCACCATCGAACTGGTAGAACTCGCGATAGCGACCTTTCTGGGGACGATCGGCGCGCCACACGGCCTGATACTGATAGCGTTTGAAGGGGAACTGAATCTCATCGCGATGCATCACGACGAAGCGCGCGAAAGGAACTGTCAGATCGTAGCGCAATCCCTTTTCACAAAGCTTGGCAGCCAGATGCAGCGCATTACGCTCACGCAGTTCCTCATCTGTCGTTTTCGACAAGAAATCGCCGGAGTTCAGTACTTTAAACAGAAGTTTGTCGCCTTCCTCGCCGTACTTGCCCATCAGGGTCTGCAGAGTCTCCATAGCAGGAGTTTCGATCTGCTGGAAGCCGTAGAGGGCATAGACGTCACGAATGGTGTTGAAGATATAGTTACGCTTCGCCATCTCGATAGGCGAAAAGTCACGCGTACCTTTGGGAATACTTGGTTTATTTGCCATTTCTCAATATTGTTTGTGCTCTATCGGGGCCAATAGAGATAATCTTAATCGGTGTTTCAAGTTGCTGCTCCAGGAATGCCACATAGTCGCGGAACTGCTGAGGGAATTGCTCTTCACTCGTCATGTGGGTCATGTCGCAATGCCAGCCAGGAAGTTCCTCGTAGATGGGCTCGATACCCGATTCCACGCTGTAGGGGAAATAGTCTATGCGCTCCCCATTCTTACGATAAGCCACGCAAGCCTTGATGGTGTCGAAGTCGTCGAGCACGTCGCTCTTCATCATGATCAGTTCGGTGACGCCGTTCACCATGATGGCATAGCGGAGGGCCACCAGGTCGATCCAGCCGCAACGACGCTCACGTCCTGTCACAGCACCATACTCGTGGCCCAGGTCGCGGATGCGCTTACCCGTCTCGTCGAACAGTTCCGTGGGGAACGGACCGGCTCCTACACGTGTGCAGTAGGCTTTCATGATGCCATAGACATTCCCTATCTTATTCGGACCGATGCCAAGACCTGTGCAAGCTCCAGCGCAAATGGTGTTTGAAGAAGTCACGAAAGGATAGCTTCCGAAGTCAACGTCGAGCATGGTGCCCTGGGCGCCTTCGCAAAGCACGCTCTTTCCTTCGCGCAGGAAGCTGTTGATTTCATGCTCGCTGTCAACGATGGGGAATTGCTTCATGTAGTCGATGCCCTCCATCCACTTGCGCTCCACATCCGTGATGTCATAATCCGTAAAACCGAGCGCACGCAACGTCTTCTCGTGCTGCGCCTTGTGGGCCTGATACTTCTCTTCGAAGTTGTCGAGGATGTCGCCCACACGCAGGCCCATACGGCTCACCTTGTCGGTATAGGTGGGGCCTATGCCCTTGCCTGTGGTGCCCACTTTGTCCTTGCCTTTCGCAGCCTCAATGGCAGCATCGAGCAGCCGGTGGGTCGGCATAATGAGATGGGCTTTCTTCGATATGTGCAAGCGCGACTTCAGCTCATGACCGCTGCGCTCCAAGTCGCGCGCCTCGTCCATAAAGAGGTCGGGAGCCAGCACCACACCATTGCCGATGACATTCACCTTTCCTCCCTGGAATATGCCGGAGGGAATGCTGCGGAGCACATACTTTTCACCCTCGAACTCGAGTGTATGGCCAGCATTAGGGCCACCTTGGAAACGTGCGATGACGTCGTAATGAGGCGTCAGCACGTCAACAACCTTTCCTTTTCCTTCATCGCCCCACTGGAGACCCAGCAGAACGTCAACTTTACCTGTATTCATGAATCCTGACTATTAGTTGATTATTTTTTTCCTTTTAATGGATTGCCTTGCTCTGACAGCTCCGGCAGATGCCATATATGTACAGCACGAAGCCCTCCTTATGGAAACGCTTCAGCCGCATCTTGTTCACGGCAGCCTCTATCGAAGACACGTTCACCTCTTCAGACTTCCAGCAAATCGTGCAGATTTGGTGGCAATGGGTTGTATTCTGATAGCCAGCCTCGTACTTGATGCTTTTCGGGAAGATATGCTTCACGACAAGATGCATAGAGATGAACAGTTTCAAGGCATTATAGAGCGTAGCCCTGCTCACCCGGAAGTTATTCTTCAGTAACTCGTCGTTGAGTTCATTGATTGTAAAATGGCCTTTCAAACTGTAGATAGCATCCAGGATGGCATAGCGTTCAGGTGTCCTGCGGCATTTGTTGGCCACAAGATAATCTTCAAGTATTTGCCTTACGTGGGCTTTTATTTTAGTATCCATTTTTAATCAATTACTCTAAAGACGCACAAAAATACTAAATTTCCAGCACATTCAAGCGCTACATATCTATAAAAAATCTAAACAAAGCGCATTCCGCGCCATTTTTTCATAATCCTCGCCTAAATCGGCAAAGCGCAGCACACAATTCATCGCGGCATGGCGCACACCAGCCGACTCGCTCTCAAGCGCCGACGCAGCCTGGTCAAGGAATTCGTTGATGCCTCGCTCGTTGGGTTCCTGTCCGCGCGAAAAGATGCGGGCCAGAATCAGGTAGGCGGCCATTTGATGCAAATCGTCTTCGGCTGCCATCCATTGGTAGGCCAGTACCGGGGCGTAGTCCAAGTGTTGATAGAGATGGAAACAAGCCATCTCAACCATCTCCTGCGAATGGGTCTGCTCCATCCAGATGTCAACAATCTCGGCCGGCATCTGCTCGGGCGGCATCAGCATTGTGGCAAGAATCTTACACTCGCGAATGTCTTCCTTCCACAACTCGATGGCCAGTTCGTAGTCCTTTCCATACTCAAGGGCCATCTGCTGCAAGTCTGGCAGGCTGACGCCCCAGTTGATTTTGTAGTCAGCCCCCTTGTCGCGCATGGAACGTGAAGCCACTCCGTTCATCAACAAACGAAACGATTGTTTGATTTTTTTCAGTTTTTCGTGAGTCTGGTCTGTCATGTTGGCTTTCAATAATTATTCATTACAAGAATCCGTACTCACGACTGTAGCGCAGCATCTGCTCGTCGTAAGTCTCCGAATAGTCAACTTCTATGTCGACGATTTTCCCTTCGGCATCGGTCACAGGCTTCAGCCAAGGATTGAGGAAGCCTTTGTAGGGCGCCAGGTTCAATCGCTTATATCTTGCCAGGACTTCCTGATGCAAGTCGGCATCAATCTTCACGCCATACTTCTCTACCAACTGGCGGGCAGCCTCGAAGTCACCTTCGCTCTTGATGCGCTGCACTTCTGCCAGCAACTGGGCAAACAGGTCTCGCAGAGCCTTGTAGTCGTTAATGAGCAGATGGGTCTTGCCGTTGCGTCGAATCAGGGAGGCAGCCCCCTTGGAATGCTCGTAGGCCCAGCGGGCTATCAGGGCCCGGTTTCTCATGTGGGCCTCTTCAATTTGCCGTCCCGGCTCAATACGCACCATTTGGGTGAGCAGGCCGTTGAGCATATAGGTATAGTACTGCGACTTGTAGGCATTCCTGTCGGGCACGAGCCCGAGTTCCAGCAGTTTCTCGCTGGCTATGTAGTAGAGCCCGAACAAGTCGGCCCGCGCCTCTTCGATGGTATTGCCGTAGGCTTTCAGCGCATCAGGGTCTACACCTGGCAGCAACTGCCCGCTGCCGTGCCCCAGACATTCGTGCAGGTCGGTATGCAGGTCGTCGCAGATGTCGCCATAGCGATTGATCAGGCTACGGGTGGCATCGTCAATCACGAACTCCTCGCTGAATCCGTTTCCGCGCGCTGCCTTGTTGTAGGCATCCGTGATGTTCGAGATAGTGATGCTCTTCGAACCATATTGAGCGCGTATCCAGTCGGCGTTGGGCAGGTTGATGCCGATAGCCGTAGAGGGATATTCGTCGCCGCCAAGCATGGCGGCACAAATCACGTGGGCTGTGACGCCGCGCACCTGCTTCTTCTTGAACCGCGGGTCAACGGGCGAATGGTCCTCAAACCATTGGGCATTACTGCTGATGGCCTGAGTGCGACGGGTTCCTATCTTGTCTTTGTATTCCACCAGTCCCTCCCACGATGCCTTCAGTCCCAGCGGGTCGCCATACACTTCTATGAAGCCGTTGATGAAGTCTATGTCGCCATCGAGTTCTTTCAGCCATTCTAGGGAGTACTGGTCGAACAGGCGAAGGTCGCCCGTACGATAGTATTGCGTCAGCAGGGAAATGACCTTCTTCTGCTGGTCGTTCTCGGCTACGTCCTGAGCCTTCTCCAGCCAATAGACTATCTGGCGTATGGCTGTGCCATACAAGCCGTCGGTCTTCCAAGTCAATTCCATCAACTCTCCGTCGGCCTTCACGAGTTTGGAATTCAGGCCAAAGGAGGGAGGGCAGTCGTCGGCCGCGTTCTTCATGGAGCCATAGTAGGCTTCCACTTCGGCCTGGCTGACGCCCTCGTAGAAATTGCATGCCGAGGTCTCGACGAGATCCTGCCCGTCGGCCTTGTTGACACGCTTAGGAAGTATGTTGGGATTGAAGATGACGGGCACCAGCTCCTCCAGTAGACTTTCGGTCGTCTCGCCATCGCTCAGGGGCAAAAGGGTCGCATCCATCGCGCCGACCCACTCCCTCAGGTCGTCCTCACCGAACTGCGGGACAAACTTCTCGCAACCATAATGGTGGTAGATGCCATTTGAGAACCACACCCGCTTCAAGTATTCCAGGAGAGCGCCGAAAGCTGCCGTCTCACGATTGCCCTGATAATGCAGGTAGACGCTTTCGAGCAGTTTCCTGATGCGCAGGTTGTACTTTCCAAGCTGGTCGGTCGTGATGTCCCGACCACACAAGGCTGCCTTGGAGAGATAGTAAATGTATAGTTTCTGGTTGGTAGTAAGTGCTTCAAAACCATTCAGGCGATATCGCAGTACCTGAATATCAGCAAATCGTTCACCGACGTATTCAAAGTCATGAATCTTCATGGGCATGCTTTTTGAGTTTGGCTGCGGCTGCTCTCTTTTCCTTCTTTTTCTTCTTCGATTTTTCCATCAGTTCGGGATGCTGCTCGTAGTGAGTCTTCTTGAATTCACGCGGAGTGGTACCGGTAATCCTGTAGAACGACGCATAGAACGACTGGCGATTCGAGAATCCTACGAGATCCGCAATTTCCTCCATGCTCAGGTCTTCATAGCGCTGATCCATCAGCATTGCCATCGCTTCGTCAATTCGGTATTTGTTCACAAAGGAAGTGTAGTTCATGTGGAACTTCACATTCACCACGGCCGACACATAACGAGTGTTGGTGCCCAGATCCTCTGCGAGTCTCTTGGCTGAGTAATTCTTATCCTTAAACTTTTTCTGAATAAGGATGATATCAAGTATTTTCTCCTTTAGCTCGTCCATCAAGGGTGCACTCACCAACATCCGATAGGCAGCTTTTTTTTCTTTCTTCTCTGTGATGTTGTATTTAGCCATAATAAATTTGTTTAAGGAAACAAAAACCTTTTTGACAATGCAAAAATACTGAAAATATTTGAAATAAAGCATCTTTTTACGCTTTTTTTCAAAAAAATTTGTAACTTTGTTCGCAGTTTGTAAAGAAAGAAGATGAAAAGGCTTATTTTTACACTATCTATTTCATTTTTGTGTGCATTTTCTTGCAATGCGCGCAATACTACAATTGTCATCTCACTCGACGGCTGCCGATGGGACTATCCCTTCTGGTACGACACGCCGATGTTCGACTTCATGGCTGAAAATGGAGTGGAATCGGGACTCGTTCCGTCGTTCCCCTCGAAGACCTTCCCCAACCACTACACGCTGGCCACAGGACTCTATCCCGATCACCATGGAATCATCGCCAACCGATTCATGGATACCGAGACCGGCGACGTGTTTTCGCTGTCGGATGCCGAGCAGAAATTCAATCCGAAGTATTATGGCGGTGAGCCCATCTGGATCACGGCCAAGCGGCAGGGGCTGCGCACAGCAGTCTTCTACTGGCCGGGCTCTGATGTCGAGATCATGGGCCAGCACCCTGACACCTATTATAATTATGATGCCAAGCCCCGACTCGGACTGAAGCAGCGCATCGACGGCATACTGACACAGCTGGCCCTGCCTGCCGAGGAGCGTCCGCAGCTCATCATGGCCTATCTGGAACAGCCCGATGCCAACGGCCACCACTTCGGACCGCAGAGCAAGCGCACGCGCCAGGCTGTCATGATGGCCGACTCGCTTGTCAGACGGCTCTACGACGGACTCTGCCGCAACAAACTGCAGAAGAGCGTCAACCTCATCGTGCTCTCCGACCACGGCATGGCATGGGTCGACAGCACCCATGTTGTCAACGTGAAGCCGCTGCTGAAGGCCGAATGGATCAGGAGCATCGAGGGCGAGATTCCTGCATGTATATACGCTAACGCCGGTTGTGCCGACTCCATCTACTGCGCCCTGAAGGACATCGACCACGCCCGCGTGTGGCGCAAGAGCGAGGTTCCCGCCTACCTCCACTACGGCTCGTCGCCGCGCATCGGCGATGTTGTGGTGCTGCCCGACATAGGCTATGTGGTCTACGACAAGCCCATCAGCGCCGGCGGCACCCACGGCTACGACCCCAACCTGCAGGAGATGCACGCAATGTTCCGCGCCATAGGGCCCGACATTCCCCACCTGCAGTTGCCGCATTTCCCCAACGTGTGCGTCTATAGTCTCATCTGCCGCCTGCTCGACATAGAGCCCGCCCCCAACGATGGCACCCTGCCTTTTGAATTAACACATTATTAATATATATACTACAAATGGAAAGAACATGGAGATGGTTTGGCAAGAACGATAAGATTACGCTTGCCATGCTGAAACAAATTGGAGTAGAAGGCATCGTCACGGCCCTGCACGACGTACCCCTGGGCGAGGTATGGACGCGCGAGAAAATCCGCGACCTGCGAGAGTACATCGAAAGCTACGGTCTGCGCTGGAGCGTGGTAGAAAGCCTGCCGGTCGTCGAGACCATCAAATACGGAGGCCCCGACCGCGACTACCAGATAGAAGTCTACAAGCAATCGCTGCGCAACCTCTCGGCAGAAGGCATCCATTGCATCTGCTACAACTTCATGCCCGTGCTCGACTGGGCCCGCACCGACCTGCTCCACCTGAACCCCAACGGCTCAACGAACCTCTATTTCAACTATGCAGAGTTTGCCTATTTCGACATCTACATCCTGAAGCGTCCGGGTGCCCGCGAGGAGTGGGCTCAGTTCAAGTTCCCCGAAGGCGTGGGCGAAGGGCGAAACGTTCTGGCCGAGTGCGACGAGCTGGCTAAGACCATGACCCCCGAGAAGGACCACAAGCTGGTGGAGAATATCGTCATCAAGACGCAGGGCTTCGTCAGCGGCAACTTCTCAGAGAACGACGAGGCACCCGTTCAGAAGTTCCGCGAGTTCCTCAATCTCTATAAAGGCATCGATAAGAAGCAGTTGCGCGAAAACATGAAATACTTCCTCGAGGCCATCATGCCCACCTGCGAGGAGTGCGATATGAACATGTGCGTGCATCCTGACGACCCGCCCATCGAGATTCTGGGCCTGCCCCGCATCGTGCGCACCGAGGAGGACATCCAATGGTTCCTCGACGCCGTACCCAACAAGCACAACGGACTGACCTTCTGCGCCGGAAGCCTCTCGGCCGGAGCCTACAATAATGTGGTAGACCTGGCACGTAAGTTCGCCTCGCGCACCCATTTCGTCCACCTGCGCTCCTGCCACATCTTCCCCAATGGCGACTTCACCGAGGCCTCTCACCTTGGCGGACGTGCCGATATCATCGAGCTCTGCCGCATTTTCGAAAAGGAGAACCCCGGGCTGCCCATGCGAGTAGACCACGGCATGACGTTCACCGACCAGCCCGGCGGCATCATGGACGAGTCGAGCCACGGCCACAACGCAGGCTACACGCTGCTCGGCCGCATGTTCGCCCTCGGACAGGTGCAGGGCATTCTGGCCACCGTCGACCGCGAACTGGGCATCGAGTACAAACAGCCGGGATTCTTCGACTAATCCCCAAACTGCAAGCATCACCACACAAAAAGAAAAAATGAAGACATTACTCATTGCCACATTATGGCTCACCCTGTCGATGACGTGTTCAGCCCAAGGCCCCTGGAAGGAAGGACCCTTCAAAACAGGCCGATACCGCAACCTGCTGGTTGAGATGGGTTATAAACCTGAGGATGTTGACGCAAAAGTGCGTGAAGTGTTTCACGACGTGTTCTACGGACCCGACAAGGTTTACTTCGAGGTGGGCGACTCCTTGGCCTACATCTCCGACATCAAGAACCACGATGTTCGCACAGAGGGAATGTCTTATGGTATGATGATTGCTGTGCAGTTCGACAAGAAGGACATCTTCGACCGGCTATGGCGCTGGAGCAAACGCTACATGCAGCATAAGAATGGTAACCGAGAAGGCTATTTCGCCTGGAGCTGCAAGACCGACGGCACACGTAATGCACAAGGTGCAGCCTCCGACGGTGAGCTCTACTACATCACCGCCCTACTCTTTGCCTCCAACCGCTGGGGCAACCAAACGGGTATCGACTACAAGGCTGAGGCTCAACACATCCTGAGCAGCATACAGCCGCGCGAGTACCAAGTTGAGCAGCCTGGCCCATGGGGAGGCGACAGACGGGGAACAATGTACCTCATCGACCCTGCAACGAAGCTCATCACCTTTACCCCCGATGGCTTCGGACAACGGTTCACCGACCCCAGCTATCACATTCCTGCTTTTTATGAGGTGTGGGCCAAGTGGGCCGACGACGGACGCAGCGACTACTGGAAAGAATGTGCCGAAAAGAGTCGTGAGTTTCTGCATAAGGCCATCAACGAAAAGACAGGACTGAATGCCGACAACTGCCAGTATGACGGCAGCGAGATGCAAATGCCCCGCTTCCCAGGAAGACCACAACAGCAGCAAGCCACTACCCCACGCCGCTTCGGCAACAACAACTTCCGCTACGATTCTTGGCGTGTGCCCATGAACATGGCACTCGACTACGAGTGGAGCTGTGCCGACCGCGAATGGCAACAGAAGTATGGCGAGACCATCCAGAAATTCTTCTATTCACAAGGCATCGACTCGTACGTTGACCAATATCGTGTGGACGGCACGCTGCCTGAAGGTGACGAGATTCTGCAGGCAGGAGGATTCAGAAAGCTCCGCCACAGCGTCGGACTTGCTGCCACGCTGGCAGCAGCATCGGTGATGTGCTCTCACGACATCAGCAAAGAGTTCGTCAACGCTTTGTGGAATGCTCGCCACGAACCTGCTGAAGACGGTTACTTCGACGCCTATTACGAGGGATTGCTCCGGCTCTTTGCTTTCATGCATCTGAGTGGGAACTATCGCATTATCACGCCCTAATGTTCCGTTCTTCAAGAATAACAAGGAAACACGTCTCTGCCTGATGGAAATCATGTATTGAGATATCTGAAAAAAATCTATAACTCTTATCATCTTACATGAAATTAACAGACTTGCTGTCCGGCCAGCTAAATGCCGCAGAGTGGGAAGCGAAAGGCTATGAGCTTCCGAAATTCAATATCGAGGACATTCGTCGCAAGACACATGATGAACCCACGTGGGTGCACTTCGGCGGAGGCAACATCTTTCGTGCCTTCCCCGCTGCCATCCTCAACGATGCCCTGAACACGGGCAAGTACGACCGAGGCGTCATCGTGGCCGAGACGTTCGACTTCGAAGTCATCGACAAGGCCTATGCGCCCTACGACAATCTCTCGCTCAGCGTGTCGCTCTGCTCCGACGGCACCATCGGCAAGAAAGTCGTCGCCAGCGTCACCGAGGCGCTGAAGGCCGACCCGCAGTTCCCCGACTGGCAGCGCCTGGTCGACATCTTCCGCAAGCCCTCGCTGCAGATGATTTCCTTCACCATCACCGAGAAGGGCTACTCCTACAACGAGGCCGACCTGGAGCGCGGGCTGCAGCCCGTCTTCGCCATGGGAAAGGTCACTCGGCTGCTGCTCGAGCGGTTCCTCGCCGGCGAACTGCCGCTCACCGTACAGTCCATGGACAACTGCTCCCACAACGGCGACCGCGTGAAGGCCGGCGTCATGGCCTATGCCGAGCGCTGGGCCCAGAAAGAGCTTGTTCCCGCCGCTTTCCTCAACTATCTGAAGGACGAGACGAAGGTGACCTTCCCCTGGTCGATGATCGACAAGATTACGCCCCGACCCCATCAGAAGGTGAAGGAACTGCTGGCTGCCGACGGCTTCGAGGACAACGACTACATCGAAACCGAGCGCCACACGTTCACCGCTCCCTTCGTCAACGCCGAGGAGGTGCAGTATCTGGTCATCGAGGACCACTACACCAACGGCCGTCCCCCACTCCATCTGGGCGGAGCCCTCTATACCACACGCGAGACGGTCGACAAGGTCGAGACCATGAAGGTCACCACCTGCCTGAACCCGCTCCACACGGCCATGAGCATCTATGGCTGCATGCTGGGCTACACGCTTATCTCGGCAGAGATGGCCGACGAAGACCTGCGCCCGTTCGTCCAGAAGCTTGGCTACATCGAGGCCATGCCCGTCGTCGTCGACCCAGGTGTGCTGAACCCCTACGAGTTCATCGGAGCCGTCATCAACCGCCGGTTGCCCAATCCCTTCATGCCCGACGCCCCGCAGCGCATCGCCATGGACACCTCGCAGAAACTGCCCATCCGCTTCGGCGAGACCATCAAGAAATATCTGGCCCGCGGACTCGACATGCAGAACCTCGTGCTCATCCCCCTCACGCTGGCCGGCTACGCCCGCTACCTGAAGGGACTCGACGACAACCTGCAGCCGTTCACTCCCTCGCCCGACCCCATGCTCGACGAGCTGCAGGCCATCGTGTCACCGCTCGAGGTGGGCAAGCCCGATCAGGACTACTCCTGCCTGCGCCAGCTCTACAGCCGTTCGGATGTCTTCGGGCTCAACCTCTACGAAGCAGGCCTGGGCGAGCAGATAGAAGGCATGGTGCGCGAACTCTTCGCCGGAGCCGGAGCCGTGAGGAAGACGCTCCACAAGTACGTCAGCGCCCGTTAGCCTGCTGCCCTGTCCCACTGGGGCGGCAGAAAAACGTGCTGCATGTTAATGTTGGTTAATGGTTCACCTAACTGACAATTATTTAGTACTTTTGCAGTACGTTCAGCAATAACAAGAAACATAACAGATAAACAGAAACATAACATGGAAAAACTTATGCCTTTAAACAGGCACTTCGCGCCGAAGAGCACGATGCCTGAGCGAGTCATCCAGTTTGGCGAAGGAAACTTCCTTCGTGCATTCGTCGACTGGATTCTCTGGAACATGAATCAGCGTACCAACTTCAATGGAAGCGTTGTCGTCGTACAGCCCATCGAGCGCGGCATGGTAGACTGGCTCAACGGCCAGGACTGCCTCTACCACGTCAACCTGCAGGGACGACTCAACGGAGAGGCCGTCAACTCGCTGGAGCGCATCGACGTCATCAGCCGTGCCCTGAATCCCTACACCCAGAACTGGGCCTACATGGCGCTGGCCGAACAGCCCGAGATTCGTTTCGTCATCTCCAACACCACCGAGGCCGGCATCGCCTTCGACCCCGCCTGCAAACTCAGCGACGCTCCCACCAGCAGCTATCCCGGCAAACTCGTGCAGCTGCTCTACCGCCGCTATCAGGCCTTCAACGGCGACCCCACGAAGGGACTCATCATCATGCCTTGTGAGCTCATCTTCCTCAACGGCCACAAGCTCAAGGAGTGCATCTATCAGTACATCGACCTCTGGAAGGAAGACCTCGGCAAGGACTACGAAGGATTCCGCGAGTGGTTCACGAAGTACAACTACGTCTGCGCCACACTCGTAGACCGCATCGTGCCCGGATTCCCGCGTAAGGAGATTGCCGACATTCAGCAGAAGATTGGCTATAAGGACAACCTCGTCGTGCAGGCCGAAATCTTCCACCTCTGGGTCATCGAGCGTCCGGAGAACATGACGTGCGAAGAACTGCGCCAGGAGTTCCCCGCCGAAAAGGCTGGCCTCCACGTGCTCATCGCCGAGAGCGAGAAGCCTTACCACGAGCGCAAGGTCACGCTCCTCAACGGCCCGCACACCGTGCTCTCGCCCGTCAGCTACCTGAGCGGAGTCAACATCGTGCGCGACGCCTGCAATCACCCCGTGCTCGGAAAGTACATCCACAAGGTGCAGTTCGAGGAACTCATGGAGACCCTCAACCTCCCGATGGACGAGCTCAGGCAGTTTGCCGCCGACGTGCTCGAGCGCTTCAACAATCCGTATGTCGACCACCAGGTGACCTCTATCATGCTCAACAGCTTCCCCAAGTTCCAGGCACGCGACCTGCCCGGCGTCAAGACCTATCTCGAGCGCAAGGGCGAGCTGCCGCAGGGACTGGTGTTCGGACTGGCAGCCATCATCACCTACTACAAGGGCGGCGTGCGCGAGGACGGAGCCGAAATCGTGCCCAACGACGACGAGAAAATCATGCAGCTGCTCCGCGACCTCTGGGCCACGGGCGACACGCAGAAGGTTACCGACGGCGTGCTCTCGGCCGAGTTCATCTGGGGCGAAGACCTGCATGGCGTGAAAGGCCTTGCCGAACTCGTCAAGAAAGACCTCGACCTCATCCAGGAGAAGGGCATGCTCGAAGCCGTGAAGACAATCCTCTAATTCCACAAACCCAGCAAAAGGGTAGCCCCGTCAACACAGGACTGCCCTTATTAATTACCCTCAACACTATGGCAAAGATTCATAAAATAGGAATTCTCACCTCCGGAGGCGACGCACCAGGCATGAACGCCGCCATCCGCGCCGTCACCCGTGCCGCCATCTGCAACGGCTATCAGCCCGTTGGAATCTATCGCGGCTACGAAGGACTGATGAACGGTGAGTTTCAGGAGTTCACAACCGAAAACGTCAGCGGCATCATCGGCATGGGAGGCACCATTCTGAAGACGGCCCGGTCGAAGGAATTCACGACGCCCGAAGGAAGAGCACGCGCCTACGAGCAAATGCAGCAAGCAGGCATCCAGGCCCTCGTCGTCATCGGCGGCAACGGCTCGCTGACCGGAGCCATGCAGTTCGCACGCGAATACGACGTGTGCTGCATCGGACTACCCGGAACCATCGACAACGACCTCTACGGCACAGACTCCACCATCGGCTACGACACCACGATGAACACCATCATGGAGTGCGTAGACCGCATCCGCGACACCGCCCAGAGCCATGAGCGCATCTTCTTCGTCGAAGTCATGGGACGCGACGCAGGCTTCCTCGCTCAAAACTCAGCCATCGCCTGCGGTGCCGAAGCAGCCATCGTGCCCGAGGACATGACGCGCGCCGACCAGCTCGCACGATTCATGGAACACGGCATCCGCAAGTCGAAGCGCTCCTGTATCGTCATCGTCTCGGAAAGCCCCAAATGCGGCGCCCTCTACTACGCCGACCGCGTAAGGAAAGAGTTCCCGCAGTTCGACGTGCGAGTGTCCATCCTCGGCCACCTGCAACGCGGCGGCTCGCCTACGGCCCACGACCGCATCCTGGCATCGCGCACAGGCGTCGGAGCCATCGAGGCCATCATGCAAGGCCAGCGCAACGTCATGGTAGGCGTGCGCAACAACGAAGTGGTCTACGTGCCGCTGTCCGAAGCCATCAGGCAAGACAAGCCCTTCGACAAGAAACTCTTCAAGGTGCTCGACGAACTGAGCATCTGACAAACAGCGGGTGGCTCAAGCCCCAGGCAGTTCCTTCACGATCTGAATACCAGGGCGTATATCAGGATCGAGCGTACGGCGCAGATTGTCAATCATCACCTGACTTTCTGCGCCTTTTAGCCACACCACGTCCAGCCGGTAGTTGTACACCCTCGTCACGATGTTCTGCGGCATGTCGTCGGCAAAGATGCCCACGCGCAGCACCTTCCGCGCCTCTCCCCCGGTAACTTCCGAGGCAGTCCCGGTAGTTTCCGAGGCAGCTCCGGTAACTTCCGAGGCTGCTCCGTCGTCCCCCGAGGCAGCTCCCGTGCTGCGCAGCAAGCGCAGCCGTTCCTCGCTATAGTCAGGCATGATGCCCGCCTGCGAACTGATCATCCGCACATAGTCAGGGCTCTCCGGCCTGAAGTCGTACAACTCATATCGTGCATCCATCTGCTCCATATCTCTCATCTCCGTTTCTTTTTTCATTATTTCCGCCTGCAAAAGTACAAAAAAGAGTTCATATATTCTTTCCCCGAAAGAAAAAAAAGGGAAAAACTTGAATGGCAACTAAAATTTGCCGTTATTGGCCTCGCAAATGTTCTTCGCCATACCATTCAAGGCGAGGCACATCTCGCGTGTCAGAGCTATTTTACGGTTCTGGTGCGGCCAAGGGGCCAAGATGAGGAACCGCCCTTCAGCACATGCCTCATAGTACTGATGGCCCGGGTGAGAGAAGTCGTTGAAGCCCCACGGCGTGATGAAGACTATCAGCCTACGGGCATCGAGGGCGGCACGCATCACCGCCTGCTCGGCCTTCGAGATCGCAGGCGACACCAGCACATAGCCCCTCATCGAGAGCGCAAGGTAGTAGTCCACGGCATGCTTGATCTCCTCGTCGTTAAAACGCCTTGACAGCTGCACCTGCAACTTCTGGGGATGGTTCAGCAGAAAACGATTGCCAATGGCGGCATACGCTTGTCCATCGATGTCGAGATTGAAGCGCACGCGGAAATAGTCGGCATGCGCACGCCTGATGGCCAGCCGCCTCGGGTTGTCACGCAGGTACTCAAACCACCTGTCCAGCTCGCCAGCGTCCTCAAGGATGTGGTCGTTGAAGCCGGGAGACCAAAGGAACCCCTCGTGGCGGTAGCCCCCCATGTCCTCTTGTCTTTGTTGCGACATTGTCGCAACGGAGGGCAACAGCTCCCTATAAATCTTGTTCGTGCCAGTCTTGAAGCCCTTCACGGCCTGGCTCATGTGCACCTCCATGTGTTGCTGCACGAAGAGGATGCCATGCAGGTGGTCGGGCATCAGCTGCAGAGCCAGAGGCTTGATATCAGGGTAATAGCGCACAATGTTCCACCAGCAGTCGCTGACGCGCTGTCCCAGCTCCGTTGGCACGATGCGTGGCGCATCCTCCGAACCTTCAGCAGCATGCGCCTCACCCACGAGCCGGCCCAGCAGAGGCCTTCGTCCCTCCACGGTCATCGTGATGAGATAGATGCGTCGCGACTGGTAGTCGTGCCCCACCCGTCGCCTATGCATCGAGGGTTTCGTAGGCCCCGCAAATGCCTGGTTTTTCTTGAACGCTTCCCAATCCATGCGGGTGCAAAGGTAAGAATGTTTATGACTCTCTATTTCCCCAGAATGACGTTCACCAGCGAGGTGACGTCAGCAATCGATATCTGCCCGTCGGCATTCAGGTCGCCCATCTGCGACATGTTGATGGTCATCGTGGCGGTATCGGAGTTTTCATACCCCTCCTTCACAGCATAGACGCTAACCGTAAACGTGCCGCCAATTGCCAACTCATTTCCGTTCTGCAACTGATTAGGCGAGCAGGTCACCGTGGGCACATACTCCACTCCCTCCGTCTCGCAGGCAAAGCGCACCTTGCCATTGGCGTATGTGATGGTGGGTGTGGCGCACTTCTCTACTATTGGCGTTTCTCCGTCGATAGGTACAATATTCTTGAATCCGCTCCAGGGTGTAGCTGCCTTATAAGCTTCTAAGGAAGCTGCTGGCACGTGAAGGGTGGCATATTCAATATATGAATTATTGAAAGCATCACTATATGTTGAAGGTACTGTTTCCGCATAGCAGAACACCTCTGTCAACTTCTCGCAATCTGCAAATGCCTGCGAGTTAATATTCCTTATGTAATTTCCAATGATTAATGATGTAAGACTTGCGCCGCCAAAAAAAGCCTTCGCCCCAATGGTTTTCACGCTGTTAGGTATAACAAGAGAGCTGAGACTAGAGCAACCGGAAAATGCGTTTTCTCCAATTGTAGTTACTTTGTTACCCATAGTTAAAGAAGTAAGCGAAGAACAACCGGCAAATGCACTTTTCTCAATAGTTGATAGATTGTTTGGCAAAACAAGAGAGCTGAGACTAGAGCAACCGGAAAATGCGTTTTCTCCAATTGTAGTTACTTTGTTACCCATAGTTAAAGAAGTAAGCGAAGAACATCCAGAAAAAACGCTTTTCCCTATGGTCGTAACACTATTGGATATAACTACAGAGGTAAGACCCTTGCAACCAGAAAACGCACAGTCTCCAATGTTAGTCACATTATCAGAGATAGTTACGGAAGTAAGACCG
>Ga0256404_1003397_pt1 | contig 32526 bp, 29 predicted proteins | sample RumenRJG_01DNA_FD_185990 | JGI IMG/M metagenome (GOLD analysis project Ga0256404, IMG submission 185990) | Bovine rumen microbial communities from Lethbridge, Alberta, Canada - RJG_01 | ecosystem: Host-associated > Mammals > Digestive system > Stomach > Rumen | place: Canada: Alberta | collected...
TTTATGAAAGAGTAGATTTAACTGTAAGTAGAGGTAGCCACCGCGTAAGCGGTTTGGTACAATATATATAAGTATATATTATTGCAAGAAGTAAAAAATATATAAGAAAGCAGGACGGATATGGAATACAGAACATTTTTGATAAAGTATGCCGAGATCGGAACCAAGGGAAAGAACAGATATAAGTTTGAGGATCACCTTTGCAAGAGGATGAGACAGAGACTTAAGGCGCTTGGAGATTTTGAGGTAAGAAGAGAATACGGAAGAATCTTCGTGGATGCGAAGTCGGATTTTGATTACGACGAGGCAATGAACAGGCTTACCAAGATATTCGGAATCTCAGGAATCTGCCCTGTAATGCAGATAGATTCATTAGAATATGAAGATATCGCTAAGGGCGTAGTTGAGTATGTGAAGGAAGAGTACTCAGCGCAGCTGCTGCCTGAAGGATTCATCGCAAAAACACCTCAGGATCAGCTGGCAAAAACAGAATCAAACGCAGCACGTTTAACCTTCAAGATGAACGTCCGTCGTCACAACAAGGAGTATCCTATCAATTCGATGGAAATGGCGGCAAGGCTCGGCGGAGAAGTTTTGGACAACTTTGAGACAAGAGGCATGAAGGTTGATGTGCATAAGCCACAGATCATTATAGATGTAGAGATAAGAAACGTTGCATATATCTATTCGAAGATTATTCCGGGCGCCTGCGGACTTCCTGTAGGAACGAATGGAAAGGCAATATCGCTTTTGTCTGGAGGAATCGACAGCCCGGTTGCTACATATATGATAGCAAAAAGAGGCGTAGAAATGGAGGCGGTTTATTTCAACGCACCTCCATATACATCAGAGAGAGCGAAAGACAAGGTGAAGGAGCTCGGCAGGATAGTGTCGCAGTTTGCAGGACCGATCAAGCTCCACATCGTGAATTTCACGGACTGCCAGCTGGCAATCTACAAGAACTGCCCGCATGACGAGCTGACGATCATCATGAAACGACTTATGTTCAGGATGGCTGAGGATATCGCGAAGAAGGATGACTGCCAGTGCATAGTTACAGGAGAAAGCATCGGACAGGTTTCTTCGCAGACAACATTCAGCCTCGGAGTTATAAATGAAGCAGTAAGTGACATCCCTGTATTCCGTCCGTTGATCGGAATGGACAAGCAGGAGATAGTTGACATCTCGCAGAAGATCGGAACGTACGAAACATCCATACTTCCGTATGAGGACTGCTGCACGATATTTGTTGCCAAGCATCCGGTTACAAAGCCGACACTCGAAGCTATCAAAGAATCAGAAGAGAAGCTTGTTGGAATCATCGAGCCGCTATATGAGACTGCGCTCAATACAGCTGAGGTTGTATTTTTAAAGTAATTAACCGGATCTTATAACTGGCTATACATTCTAAATATTTACATAACGTCATATACATTATGCACAAAACGTGTGGCGGTTATATATGAAAAATACAACATCATTACAAATGGAAACTGAACTATATTGACTCAGTTTTGTACAGACTTCACAACGAACTGGCTAAAGTATCGGTTAAAAGTGACTATAAAAACAAATTTTAAACAATTGTCATGAATTGTTGACAATTTCATAAATAAAGAATACAATCTTAACCAAGTTGAACTATGTGAGGGTTTAGTATAGTTCTAATGACTTCCAGGGGACTCATTATCCAAGACATAATTTATAAGTACATACTAAATTCGACTCGTAGGGATACAAAGCGTTTTACAATTTTTTTTGATCAAAAGGAGGAGAAAAAATGAGGATAAGAAAGATAGCTTTAGGGCTTGCGACAGCATTTGTCCTCGCTGCACCAGTAAGCGGAGTTGCATTTACAGCTCCTTCAGTAGTAGAAGCAGCTACTATTGATATGCTTACAACAAGAGTAACACCAGAATCTAGTATTGATGTTGAGGTAGTATTTACTTTAACAAATGAGTCAAAGGCTGCATTTGCAGGTGACCTTGACACAATTCTTAGCCTTACACTTACAGGCAGCAAGAATGTTGTTATCAATGGTACAGAAAGAGTTGCAAGAGTACAGGATGGTGTTGTTTATCTTGATGATGAGACACTTGTAAATTATGTTACAAGAACAACAAACACAACATTTACAATCAGCTGGCCAGCAGGCCTCAGAGAAGAGACAGTTAAGCTCTTCGGTGATTTCGGTGCACTCGCTAGAGATTATGCATGCGATATCAATGTAGCAGGAACACATTTTGATGCATTCCAGGCAGCTGACGGAGTAACATCTGTTGAGATCAATGGTACACGTGTTAACTACACAGTATCAGATGGTTCACTTGTATTCGATGGTGATGTATCACCACTTTTTGCTGATCTTAAGGATAAGAACAAGGTTCAGGTAACAGTTGAGTCACTTTTCAAAAATCCTGATGGAATCCAGAAGGCTTCTGATGGTAAGTGGTATCTTGCAAAAGACGGCGTAAGAAACTCATCATTCACAGGTTTTGCTCAGTATGACAAGAACGGCAGATGGTTCTACGTTGAGAAAGGTGTTCTTCCAATGGATGAGGACGGCAAGTTCTCAACAAAGGGTATCATCAAGGGTACAGTTGACGGCGAAACAGCTGAGTGGTTTGTATCAAGCGGACGTGTTCAGACAGAGTTTACAGGCCTTTATCATTCAAGCAAGGGCTGGAAGATGATCGTAAATGGTAAGGTTGACAACAACTATACCGGATTCGCATATGCAGCTGAGAAGAAGGCTTGGTATATGGTAAGAAAGGGTAAGCTTGATCTTACACTTAACGGTGCAAATACTACTAACGGTACAAAGGGTACGGTTGACGGAACAACAGGCTACTGGTTTACATCAAAAGGTAAGGTTCTTACCGATACAACAAAACTTGTTAAGTTCTCTAACGGCATTTGGAGAGCAGTTGTTAACGGCCGTGTAATGCTTAAGGGTGATAACTGGACAGGTATCATTGCAAAGTCAACAGGTAAGAAGTACTATGTAAAGGGTAGTGTTCTTCAGACAAAGTATTCAGGAACAGTTACTATCGATGGAGTAACATACAAGATCGTTAAGGGTGTTGTAGTTTCTGAGTCTAAATAAGTAATACTTACTAAAACCTAGTAAAAATTATAAAACGCAAGGGTATTGTGCATCTGGTAAGAATGCCGGATGCACAATTCTTTGTGAAAAGGTCCGGAAAGAATAAAGATTTACAAAGGAGGATATATGAATGAAGTTCAGAAAGCTGGTTATCGCATTTGTACTTCTGGCTATATCAGTATTTGCGCCTCTTTATTCGGTTCGGGCAGAGTCTGGAATAAATGAAAATGAAGCGTGGATAGTTGCGGTAATAAATGGCGTCTTTGAATATGATGGACATTATTACAGAGCAAAGGACAGCTATATAGCAGAGGCTACAGCATATCTTAACAGAGACGGAGTAGATCTTACAGCAGATCAGGCTGCAAAGGCTGTTAACTACATCTACAGCCATGTTGCAGATGGTATCGCAGCAGGTTATATCTACGAGATATATTTTGATGATCCTACAGAGGATACATCCGAAGATATAACAGAGGATACCACTGAGGATACAACCGAGACAAGCTCCGGCAAGACAGAAGAAGTGACAACAGAGAATCCTAAGAAAACCACAGAGGATTCGACGGACAAGACTGAAGATCCTAAGAAGACTACAGATAAAACAGACGAGAGTGGTACTACAGAAGCTTCAACTGAACCGGGAAGCACCGAAGCAGGTAAGACCGAAGATGGTGAAGCAACAACTGGTGAAAGCCCATACGGAGTTGATCTTCCGACGGATGATCACGGAGCCATCGTCATTACTACAGGAGCTGACAAGACAGCTTATGATGACATCCTGAGCGAGGTCAGACTTGATGAACTCGAAGAATCAGACAAGGTAAATGACAAGGACATCGAGGACAGACCTGAAGAAGAGGATGCCGATGCAAAGGTCAAGATAGATGAAGAAACCGGTGATATCATCATCAGTAGTAATGATGATACCGAGGAGAAGAGGGTTGTAAGATACTTCCCTGAGTGGCTTGTTAAGACAGTACTTATCATAGCGCTTGCAGCATTCTCAATAACAGTGCTTGTATCGGTTTTTGCAGCATTAAATAAATGCTTTGTACTTTCAAGCTCCAAGAGGAGGAAATACAGAAAAGGACATACAAGACGTAAGAAGATCAGAAAGGTCAGCAGATGGATACTTACAGGATGCGCAGTACTTGAGATCATCATACCTGCACTTGCAGGAAGCCTTGCACTCGTTATGTTCCGTAAGGATACTGTAATGACCAACCTTAACAAGGGTGGTTATTTCAGATATGAATATACCAATTATCTTGTTTCAGCTGCAGCAGATATATCAAGCTCAACAGCTGAACAGGTAGCTATCAATACTGAGAACACAGTTGAGATCCTCAGCTATGAGGAATATCTCTTCAAAGCTAAGAAAGAGGTATCTGTAACACTCAGTGGACAGAATACTGATGATAAGATACTTAAGGTCAATGCGGCAAAGAATGTACATAATATTAGAAGAGAGTTCAACAACAGACTTTCACTTCCTGTAATGATCGCATGTATAGGACTTCTGATGAGCCTTGTTGCTATGTACCTTCTTGATGGTATAAGAAGCAGAGGTGTGAGATATATCTCAATGTCTCTTGTGATAGCCGGACTTATCATACTGATGGGCGGAGTTATCATGTATGCAGCAGGACTACATACAAGAATCTACGCTGAACCGGATTATCTGTATTACTTCATCAGAGAGGTCATACTCTCTATGAATAGATCTGTACTTATTACAGGTATATTCATGATAGCAGTAGGATTTATGAATCTTGGGCTTTACAGAAACATCAAGAAGAAAGAGAACAGTTAGTTATGGAATATCTTATAGATATGCATGATCATATCGTGCCGGGAGTTGATGACGGCTCTCAAAGCATGGAAGAATCACTGGCACTTATAGATATGGAATATAAGGAGGGCGTAAGGAAGATAATCTGCACGCCGCACTATATGCGTAACCGTAACAGATACGAGTACGACGGACTTGAAGAAGCCTTCGATAAGCTTAAACAGGAAGTCGCAGTTAAGTATCCGGATATGGAACTGTATCTCGGAAATGAAGTTCTCTGTGAGAACGGAATAACAGATGATATCAGAAAAGGCAGGCTGATACACAGTATGGCCGGCGGCAAATATATGCTCTTTGAGTTCAATATCAAGTTGCCATATCATGAATTGTATGATACTATGAAAGCCATTGTTGAGACGAGAGTTAGACCGGTTATCGCTCATGTAGAGAGATACAGCTGTCTAGTAGGTCGTCTTGACAGGATAAAGGAGCTTAAAAGCCTTGGATTATATCTTCAGATCAATGCAGACAGTCTGGAAGGCGGACTCTTCGATGAGAACACCAGATGGTGCAAGAAGATGATCAGTGAAGGACATATAGAATTCATCAGTTCAGACTGTCATGACAGCGAGAACAGGATACCGTCATTTAAGACGGCAAGAACATGGATAAGAAAAAAGCTAGGTGAGGATATGGAAGATGCACTCTTCAGAGGGAATGCCGAGAAGCTGATCAAGAATCAGTTTATAGAAATATAAGTAAAGAAACACATATCTACAGAAAAAATATAAAGATAGAGGTATGGATAATGTCAGAGAATACTAAGCAGCAGAACAGTAATGAAGTAGAAATCGATCTTATGGAGATTGCCAGATTACTCCTAAGTAAGATATGGACTTTGATCATAGTCGGTGTCCTTGTCGGTGGACTTATGGCAGGATATACTGCATTCTTTAAAACACCGCTTTATAAGTCTACATCACAGATTTTTATCCTGAATAATACTATGGATCTGTCACTTGCAGATCTGCAGATCGGTTCACAGCTTACTCAGGACTATACAGAAATCATCACGAGCAGACCTGTACTTGAGGCAACTATACAGGAGCTTAAGCTTGATATGAACTATGCACAGCTTAGAAGTGCACTTAGTATTTCTAATCCACAGAATACACGAGTATTATACATAACTATTACAAATACTGACGCATATATGGCAAAAACTATAGTTGATAAGCTTACAGATGTATCAATTGACTTTATCGCCAATATAATGAACAGTGAGAAACCGAATGTAATTGATTACGGTCATATACCATCAGGACCTTTCTCTCCAAATATGAAGAAGAATGTAATACTTGGAGTACTTCTTGGAATGATACTTGCATCAGCGGTTATCATCGTAAGATATCTCATGAATGATGCTATACACACAAGTGAGGATATCGAGAAGTATCTTGGTATCAACACTATCGGTATGATACCTTACAATGGAACTGACAAGAAGAAGGGACGTAAGAAGAAGTCCTCGTATGAAAAGTCAGCTTCCACAGATCAGGCAAAGAAAGCAAGTTAAGGAGAAGATAAGATGAAGATCAATTTTGAAAACTTAACACAGCTGGAGTTTAAGACAAATGAAGCGTATAAGGCGCTTAGAACAAATATAAGCTTTATCGGCGATGATGTTAAAGCAATCTCAATCACATCATCTCAGCCGAATGAGGGTAAGTCTGAGGTTGCCTTCAGACTAGCATGCTCTATGGCAGAGGATGGCAAGAGAGTGCTTTTCGTAGATGCTGATATCAGAAAGTCAGTTACAGTAACAAGATATGGAGTAGATAAGGAGACAGAAGGTCTCAGCCACTACCTTGCAGGCAAATCAAAGCTTGAAGATGTCATATATACTACAAATGTAGATAACCTTGATATTATCTTTACTGGTAAGGTTGCACCGAATCCTGCAGAGCTGCTTGGTAATAAGAGATTTGAAGATCTTCTTACAACAGCCAAGGAGATATATGACTATATCATCATAGACTGTCCACCACTTGGACAGGTTATTGATGCTGCTATAGTATCTAAAAAGTGTGATGGAGCGCTTATCGTCGTGGAGGCCGGTAATATAAGCTATAAAGCAGCACAGAATGTCAAGAAACAGCTTGAAAGCAGTGGAGTCAGAATACTTGGTGCTGTTCTCAATAAGATTGAGGCAGCAGGTAAGGGCTATGGTAAGGGATACTATGGCAAGGGGTATTATGGCTATGGTTACGGCTACGGCTATGGAGAGCATAAGTAATCTTGCAGTAAAAAATAAATACACAAGTGATATAAGAGTGTGAAAAAATACAAAAGGGAAGGGGAGATATATCATGAGGAGCAGCAAAGTATATCTTGCGAACGCTATGCTTACAATCTATGATCTGTTAGCAATAACTCTTTCGTATTTTTTAGCACTCTTCTTTAGATTTGATCTTAAATATTCTAGTATACCGGAGGACTACCTTGAGACTTTTCTTAAATCGATTGCTATCTACGCAATCTTCTGTGCAGTAGTTTTCTGGATCTTTAAGCTTTATAGCAGTATATGGAGATTTGCAAGTGTGATAGAACTCAGCAGGATAGTTGGAGCTACTATCATCACTGGAATCTGTCATATAATCTTTGTAAATCTAGTATTTCTAAGAATGCCAATTTCATATTATGTATTCGGTATCATGTTCCAGTTTTTCTTTACTGCAGGAATCAGATTCATCTACAGAGCGTTCAGACTCTTCAGAGCAAGGGAAAAATCCAAGAAGACAGCATCTAAGCGTGTTATGATAATCGGAGCCGGTGCGGCAGGTAACTCTGTTATCAAGGAGATGATAAGATCTGAAAGGATAGAAGAGCTTCCTGTATGTATCATCGATGATGAGAAGGCAAAGTGGGGCAAGACTATGGACGGCGTTCCGGTTGTTGGTGGACGTGAAAGCATACTTCTCAATGTTAAAAAATATAATGTTGAGAAAATCTACTTTGCTATCCCTACAATAGATGCTGCAGATAAGAGAGATATACTTACAATATGCAATACAACAGACTGCGAGCTTAAGAGTCTTCCTGGTATCTATCAGATTGCCACAGATGAAGTTAGTATCGCAGATATGAAGGATGTTGCGATAGAGGATCTCCTCGGACGTGATCAGATCAAGGTTGATATGGATGAGATATATGCAATGATAACCGGTAAGGTTGTACTTATCACAGGTGGTGGCGGATCTATCGGATCAGAGATAGCTCTTCAGGTATCAAGGCATAATCCGAAACAGCTTATAATCTTCGATGTATATGAGAATAATGCCTATGAGATACAGCATAAGATACTGAAAGAGAATCCTACATGTAATCTTGAAGTTATCATTGGTTCTGTAAGAGACAGCAGAAGGGTTAATGATGTTTTCAGGAAATACAGACCTGATCTCGTATACCACGCTGCAGCACATAAGCATGTGCCTCTTATGGAGGACAGTCCTTGTGAAGCTATCAAGAATAATGTTATCGGTACATATAAGGTAGCATACGCAGCTATGATGTATGGTACTCAGAGATTCGTACTTATCAGTACAGATAAAGCGGTTAACCCTACTAATATAATGGGAGCTAGTAAGAGACTCTGTGAGCTTGTCATACAGTCCTTTGATAAGATGATCAAGGCACATAGAGAGTGTGAGATACCTGTGCTTCATGTACATCAGGAGGACGAGGATGGATCGATGTATCCTCTTGCAGATGGAATTAAAAGATGTGATGAAGAAGGTAATCCTGTATTCATTATCCCAGGTCAGGAGGATGATCTTGGGTATAAAAAGGCTCAGACAGAATTCATCGGAGTAAGATTCGGAAATGTACTTGGATCGAATGGATCAGTAATTCCTCTCTTCAAGGATCAGATAGCGAGTGGTGGACCTGTTACAGTAACTCATCCTGATATCATCAGATACTTCATGACGATACCTGAGGCAGCAAGTCTTGTACTTCAGGCCGGAGCTTATGCAAAGGGAGGAGAGCTCTTCATCTTAGACATGGGTGAACCTGTAAGGATAGTTGATCTTGCAAAGAACCTTATCAGACTTTCAGGATATGAACCGGATGTTGATATAAAGATAGAATATACAGGACTCAGACCGGGAGAAAAGCTTTATGAAGAGAAGCTTATGTCAGAGGAAGGACTTACTAGAACTGCTAATGAGTTGATTCATATAGGAAAACCAGTCGAGTTTGATGAGGTGAAATTCCTCAATTCGATGAATAGTTTGATGCTTGTTTCATACGAAAATAATGAAGCTATTAGACTTATGGTTGAAGAACTAGTTGATACATATCATCCAAGTGAGCCACTAACGGACGAGCAAAAGAAAGAGTATTCTGATGAGATAAAAAGGATTACCAATAAATGATTTTTGGGAGAAGTTTTAAATGATAACAGCTATTCACCATGTCGCTATAATTGTTAGCTCTGAAAAAAGTATAACTTTTTATAATCGTTTAGGGTTTAAAGAATCATTCCGAAAACATAGAATGAATGATACTATTGTTATTATGGATGGGTATGGAATTCAACTTGAGATTTTTATTGATTCAAGACATCCAAAAACTTTAGGATTAGAACCTATTGGTTTTCGACATCTCGCATTGAAGGTTGATGATTTAGAAAAAACTTTAGATGATTTAAATTTATCTTTGGTGGATGTTGGTGAAATAACTAACGATTGGAATGGTATAAGATTTTGCTTTATTAAAGATCCTGATGGTTTAGTGATTGAGTTACATGAATGACTAAAATAGATATAGAATAAAATTTTAAAAATTTCGTATTATAGGTAAAAGCTCATGAAAAAAATTAATTTAAAAAAATTATTATGCATTTCTTCAGCATTTGTTGCTATTTCAATTTTGGCAAAAATGAAAAAGAAAGATAGTATATACCAATATGACGATGCTGAAAAAAATCAATTTGAAGGTAAAAAAGTAGATTTTATATATGATAATAATGAACTAGAAAATGCTGATGGTGTAAGGGGACATTTAGAAATTATAGGAGAGTCAGACTTTAAAGAATCATTTTATTCTAGATATATAAAAAGATTTGTAGATGTTATTCTTAGTTTTTGCGGTTTAGTCGTTCTTTCTCCTCTTCTTTTGGGAATTGCTATTGCCATTATAATAGATGACCCAGGCCCTGTTCTTTTTACTCAAAAAAGAGTAGGAAGGAATAAACAGTTTTTTAAACTTCATAAATTTAGATCAATGAAAATGTCTACTCCTCATGATGTACCTACGCATCAATTAGAAAATCCGGAACAGTATATTACTAAAGTTGGCATGTTTTTGAGAAGACATAGTCTTGATGAACTTCCTCAGATTTGGGATATTTTTATTGGTAATATGTCTATTATTGGACCTAGACCGGCACTATGGAATCAAAATTTATTAATTGCTGAAAGAGATAAGTATAATGCAAATGATGTTCGTCCTGGTCTTACAGGTTGGGCTCAGATTAATGGAAGAGATGAATTAGAAATACCAATAAAAGCTAAATATGATGGGGAGTATGTTAAAAAGATAGGATTTATAATGGATGCGAAAGTTTTCCTGAAGTCTCTTCATGTATTAAAAAAGGATGACTCTGTTGTAGAAGGTGGAACAGGTAAGATAAATAAAGAGATTGTTAGTAATACTATACACGAAAAATTTTCGGTTTTAATGTCTGTATATTATAAAGAAAAGGGCGAATATTTTGATTTAGCTTTAAAAAGCAACCTAGATGATCAAACAAGAAAGCCAGATGAATTTGTTCTAGTATGTGATGGAGAATTAAATGAAGAATTAGATACAATTATTGAAAAGTATGTTGTTAAGTATCCGGATATTATTTCTGTCTATAGGTTGAATCAAAATCAAGGCCTTGGGAAAGCATTAAATTATGGACTATCAAAATGCTCTTATGATATAGTTTTACGATCTGATAGTGATGATGTTTGTGATTTTGAGAGATTTGAAATACAAGTAGGTTTTATGGAAAATAACCCTAATATAGCTGTTTGTAGTTCTTATATTGATGAATTTGATACTGACTGGAAAAAACCTGATAAGAAAAAAACACTCCCATTAACATGTGATGAGTTATATAAAATGGCGAAGTTTAGAAATCCCATAAATCATATGGCTGCTGCATTCAGAAAAAATGTAATTTTAGAAATAGGATCATATAGGCATATACCATATGTTGAGGACTATGAACTTTGGGTTAGAACTCTAATTAATGGATATAATATTGCAAATATTGATAGAATATTAGTTCATGCTAGAGTTGGGAATGGTATGGTTGGTCGTAGAGGTAATAAAGAATATATTAAGAGTTGGAAAGAATTAAACATTTATATGATGAACAATAAAATGATTAATCATTTTGAATATATAAGAAATATGATTGCTATTCGGGCTTTTGTATATACTCCTAGAGGAATAAAAGAGTTATTATATAAATCGTTATTAAGGAGATAGATTGATAATGGAAAAAATAAAAAGATTTATTGAATGTCTTTTGCCCGTTACAGCGTGTAACTTAAAGTGTAGTTATTGTTATGTTATACAAAGAGATAATAGAAAAAATAAAATGGCAGACATGAAATATTCGCCTGAACAAATCGGATTAGCCACAACAAAAGAAAGATGGGGAGGTTGCTGCTATTTTAGTATCTGTGGTGCTGGGGAAACTACTTTACAGAAAAATATTGATGAAATTGCATATAATATTTTAAAAAATGGTCATTATGTGAATATTACTACAAATGGAACTATAACAAAACAAATTGAAAAAATATTAAATACATGTAAGGGTTATGTTGACCATTTACATTTTTGTTTTTCTTTTCATTATATTGAATTATTAGATAAAAATCTCGTGGATGTGTTTTTTAAGAATTTTAAATTGATTAAAGAGTCAGGTTCATCAATTATAGTCCAATTTAATATGTGTGATGAATATATTCCTTATTTGGATGAAATGAAAGAGATTTGTATAAGAGAGACAGGCGCTGCGCCACAAATTGCAGCAACACGGAAGGAAGAAAAAGGTCTTGAAAAAATAGAACTATTAACAAAATTATCTGAAAAAGAATATTTTGAATTGGGAAAAGATTTTTCTTCGCCATTATTTGAGTATACAATGAAGAACTTTAATGTTAAAAGAAAAGAGTTTTGTTATGCTGGTGATTGGGCATTAAATTTGAATTTAGCTACAGGAATTATACGAAGGTGTTATTGTTCATATATTCGACAGGATGTCTTTAAAAATCCAAATGAAAAAATAAAGTTTCTGGCTATTGGACATGCATGTGGTTCTCCATTTTGTATGAATTCTAGTCATTTTATGTCATTAGGGGTTATTCCGGAAATTGATTCTCCATCTTATGCAGAATTAAGAAACAGAGAAGAGGCTGGTTGGTATACTGATGAAATGAAAGAGTTTTTGTCTTCAAAACTATATGAATCTAATGAGGAATATGGTAATGCAAAAAAAGCGTTATGTGATTGTATAGGACTTGCTGATACAATAGTTAGAAAAATATATCGGACATGTAGAAAGATAAAGGACTAAAAATGCTATTGGTTAAATATTTAAAGAAACTTCTTACAATAAATACTTATGGGAAATTACGTGATTTAAAAGGATATTTAAATCAGAAATCATATTGTACTAGTATTTCTTCAAAAAAACATTTTTGGTTTCTAGATGCTCCAGATTATGGGAATATTGGTGATCAGGCTATTGCTTATGCTACAAAACTTTTTTTAAGTGAAAACTATTCTGAGTTTGATATTATTGAAATTCAACAATCTCAAATTATAAAATATTTAAATTGGCTAAAAAACAATATAAACGAATCTGATATTATAGTTTTACAAGGCGGAGGAAATTTTGGTAATCTGTATCCTCCATATGAGGCAATTAGGCGTAAAATAGTTCAAACATTTTCTAATAATAAAATTATAATTTTTCCTCAATCTGTATATTATACAAATGATATAAAAGGAAATTATGAAATAAAAGTAGCAAAAAAAATCTATAATAAAGATAATATTGTTATTTTTGCTAGAGAGAAGAATTCTTATAATAGATTGAAGGCATTATTTCCTAATGTAGAGGTTGGGTTGTGCCCTGATATTGTTTTTTACTTATATGGTAGAATTAATGTTGAGAAAAAGAATGGTTTAGGAATCTGCTTGAGAAATGATAGTGAAAAAATTGAATTTAATGAAAATCAAGTCTGTTTTATAGATAATAAAATTAAGTGTTATAAAAATATTAATTATATTGATACTATTTGTAGTAACAATAATATAAATTCTCAAAATAGAGAACAAATTGTATATAATAAAATTATGGAATTTGCAGTAAATGAACTTGTTTTGACTGATCGTTTGCATGGAATGATATTTTCATTTATTTCGAAGACCCCATGTGTGTTTTTTCCAAGTAAAACTGGAAAAGCAAATTTTATATATGAAACATGGTTATCAAATAGTAATATGATTTCAGATTATAAAGAACCTCAATCGGAAATAATTGAAGAAGATTATACATTTGATTTTACTGTATTGAAAAATGCAATATCAAGGAATTAATTATTATGAAAATAGCTATTTTGTTACTTTGTCATAAAAATCCAACGCAAATTAATATGTTTATAGATTTGATGCAAAACGATTCGTTTGATTTGTTTATTCATGTTGATAAAAAATCTGATATAGTTGATCAGATTAAAAAATCAAACAATGTGTATTTTTTGCCAGATAATAAAAGAATTGATGTTGGATGGGCTTCTATATCTCAGATAAAAGCTACTCATAACCTTATCTTATTTGCAAAGAAAAAATGTGAGTATGACTATTATTGGCTATGTAGTGGTCAGGATTTGCCTCTGAAAAACTGTCAACAAATACTTGATTTTTTTATTTCTAATAATAACAAAAACTTTATTAATTTAATCCCTTCTAAACATAATGGTTTAAATAAGGAAAATAATTATGATAAAAGAAATGCCATATACTATTATGATTTTTTTATGGGGAGAGAAAAATGGAAGAGTGTCATAAGGAGATTATATGTTGCGTTAACAGGAGGTTATTTATATACATTTCCATGGTTTAAAAGAAAATATAAGAATTTTAGGTTTTACTTTGGCTCGCAGTGGTGGTGTATTAATAAGGAGACAATGAATTGGATTATTGAATATGAAAAAAATAATCCAGATTATTTTGTTTATTATAGTCATTGTTCAACTCCTGATGAATCGTATTATCATACATTAGTTATGAATTCTCCATTTGCATTAAATAGAAATGATTATTTGCATTATATTATTTGGAATAATGGTGCATCTAGTCCTCAAGTATTTACTATAAATGATAAAAATATTCTAGAAAAAACAAATTTATTAATGGCTAGAAAGTTTGACATGAATGTTGATGCTGAAATTATTAGTTGGATTATTAATAAAAATAAAGGTTGATATATATGAATTATAAGTATAGAGTTTTTTGTCCATATTTTGGTCACTTACCATCTAATTTTGATTTATGGTTGGAATCTTGTTCAAATAATAAAAGTTTTCAATTTATTGTTATTTCGGATGATAATGTTGAGTGTAATTTGCCTAATAATGTCCTTATGATCAAAATGTCCTTTGGGGATTTTAAAGAATTAATTCAAAAAAAGTTTTCTTTTAAAATATCTTTAGAAAATCCATATAAATTATGCGATTATAAGCCTGTTTATGGTTATATTCTAGAAGATTATTTAAAAGATTGTAGTTATTGGGGCTATTGTGATATGGATCTGATTTTTGGAGACATAGAAAAATACTTGCCAACAGAAGATTATGATAAAATATCTTATCTTGGACATCTATGTTTGTATAAAAATGATAAGGCTATTATTGAGAGTTTCAAATTAAAGGGTGATTCATTAATTGATTATAAAGATATTCTTTCTAATGCTATGCATTTTGGATTTGACGAAATTGGTGATTATGGAATTAATAATATTTTAAAGAAGCATGGATATTCAATATATAATTATGAATCTCATGTTGCAGATATTAGTTGTATAAGAGATGGGATGGTGTTAGCTGTATATAAGGATGACAAATTTTTTCCATTATGGGGGAAAAGGATTTTTTCATATGAATATGGAAAAGTATATGCATATGAGTTGCTTGACCATAATATTGAAAAAAATGAATATGCTTATGTACACTTACAAAAAAGAAAAGTGATTAATAATATAAAAGGTGAAACTGATAGATTTTTGATATTTCCTCATGAATATTCTCCATATAGAGATGTTACTGAAGAATTAATAGAGAATAATCAAGATCAAAAAATAATATCTCTAAATAAGTATAAAATTAAATATAAAAGTATGATTAAAAAGTATAAAAGGAAAAGAGTTATTAATTCTTTGATTAAGAAAAAGGTGAATAATGATAGATAAAAAAATATATATACAGTATGTGATAATTGTATTTTTATGGTTATTAGCTAATACTGTGTCTTCTAGTATAGGATTTATTGCTTTATTTATTTCAATTTTTTTTATTCTTAAGGGAAGAGATATAGATGTGGTAAGATTTATATTTTTCTTTTTACCTAATATTCGAATATTAGATGTATTAGGCTTCACATCTGGTATTAATATTCTTTTAATTGTATGTTCATTAAAAATTATTTTTTCTTATACAAGTGAGTATGGTGATAATCATTTAAAGACACTTATAGATAAAAGGGCTTCTTTTGTTGCATTGTTTGTTTTTGTTATAGAATTATCACATGCCTTTCTTTCGACAACAACATTATCAGGAATATTATTTAATGCAACCAATATTGCATTAGATATTTTGGCTGGGATTACTCTTTTAAATAAAGGTTGGAGTATAGAAAAATTCAGAACGGTAGTTATATCTTTTTCAATTGGTGTTTTTTCATCAGCTGTTGTTTTTGTAGTTGCAAATCCTGATATAGTTCGATTAATAATGAAATCTGCATATCGATTCGGAGCTTATGGTACTGATCCGAATTATTTAAGCGTATATGTAGTTCTTTCTATGGCTGGGATTTTATATATTTCCGTCTATGAAAAAGTACATATTTATGAATTTTTGATATTAGTTCTTTTGGCGGTTGTAGGATTATTAACAGCCAGTAAAATGTGTTTATTAAGTATGATTTCCATTTTTAGCATTTATTTTATAGTTACTTTTATACAAGGTAAATGGAAACAATTGGGAAAAGTTATATTAGGATTATTTCCTATTGTTCTTGTAGGTATTTTCGCTTTTAAGGATTATCTCATTATATTTTGGTATAAGTTATTGGATAGATTTTCAAATACTTCATTTACTTCTGGACGGAACAATCTATTTGATTATTATATGAGGCATATTTGGGATGATAATACATCTTTTTTATGGGGAAGAGGAGTTGGATATTTTTCGTTTTATCAATCAAAAGGTGCAGAATATGTTGCACACAATACATATTTAGATTTTTTACTTAGTTGGGGGATTATTGGCTTTATTTCATTTATACTATTAATGATATTTGCATATAAAGAAAAAATAAATATTAAAAATCATAATGCTATCGATTATATAATGATTATTATATTATCTGTTATGTTATTATCTCTTAGTTGTATGTCTTCTGATATGTTTTGGTTTATAGTACCGTATAGTTTTATACCATTAACAATGTATCCCGAATTAATTATGTTAAGTAAAGGAGATAGATCTGTTGAAAATTATAAAGAATAAAAGGAGTATAGTTATATCTTCCTTAATTGTAACGATTGCTACATTTTCCATAAAAGTTTTGGGGATGATTAAACAATCGGTTATTGCTTCAGTATGTGGTGCGAATATTGAAACAGATGCTTTTTTTGTTGCAACAGGAATTATTGGTCAATTAGCGGTTGTGCTTTTTTCTGCTATTTCAATTACACTTTTATCAATGTATACTAGGGAAAGAGAAAAAAATAGTGAGATAGAAGCAAATCGTTTATTAACAGCAACATTAATTGTTTTTTTACCTATTTCGGTTGCTTTATCGATAGTTTTTTTCTTGCTATCAAATAGAATGGCTGTTTTTATGGGAGCTTCATATAATGAGGATCAATTGATCTATTTAATACATTATTTAAAAATAATGTCTTTTTCGTATATTCCGTGGTGTATTTATCTAACTTTAAATGTTTCTCTTGAGGCAAATAACAGCTTTCTTCCAGGAAAGGGTCAAGGTCTATTTCAAAATTTATTCTTAATTTGTGGAGCTGTTTTTTTGTATCCCATATTTGGAATGGATGTTCTAGTATATGCCTTTCTTTTATCAGGTATTTCAGAATGTATATTGTTGATTCTTTGTGGAAGGAAATATTATAAACCACAAGTTAGTATTGAAAAAGTTCAAATGGTAATAAAGCAACTGCTTCCATTAGCGATACCGTTAATTTTAGGAAATGCAATTTATGAAGTTAATGATATAGTAGATAAACAGATTTCATTATCACTGGGTAGTGGAATGGCTTCATTGTTAACATATGGTTCAACTTTAAATGAAATAGTGACAGGTGTTATTGTTGCGTCGGTTGCTACTGTATTATTTGCTAATTTTGCAAATTGGGCTGCAAAAAATGAAATGGAAAAAATTTCAAAGAATGTAAAACTTTCCATAGAGTACTTATCTCTTTTAATAATTCCAATTATGGTCATGTGTATTATTTGTGGGGATCAAATTGTTAGAATTTTGTATGGAAGAGGTAGTTTTGGTGAACCTCAGATAAGAATAACATACTATGTTGTAATCGGATATGCGATAGGATTTATATTTCAATCAATTAGAGCTGTATTAGTAAAAGTTTTTTATGCTTTTCAAGATACAAAAACGCCTATGATTAATGGAATGATTTCTGTAGGAATTAATATCGTATTAAGTATTATATTAGCAAAATTTATAGGGGTTATGGGTATAGCATTAGCTACTAGTATTGGAATGATTATTGTTACTGGAGCTCTTTTGTTTGATGTAAAAAAGCATCTTCCTCTTTTTTCTGTTAAAGGTTGTTTTATTGAATGCTTTAAAGATATTATTTCAGGAATAATTGCCGCTATCATTGTATTACTTATAAAAAAATATTTAAATATTAATGTATATTCTGATTTTATAATTGAAGGCTTAGTTTGTATAATATTATATATATTTGTATTAGTATTGATGAAGTCAAAGAGTTTAGAAGGCGTATATATGTTGCTAATAAAGAGACATGGTGATGATAATGGAAAATAAAAAGTATTTTTGGGGGATTGATATACTTCGAATTATTTCGATGCATTTGATTATTATTCTTCACATTTTTTTCATGGTGGAGTATTAGAAAGATTAAATGGGCTTCAATACTTTTTGGGGTATTTCTTATATACTATAGCATATTTAGGCGTTGATCTTTTTGCAATAGTAAGTGGATTCGTTGGATTTTCAAATGATTTTAATAAAAAGACAATAAGAAAACGCTGGAGTAAATTCCTAGTTTTATGGATTCAAGTGGTTTTATATTCTCTGATTATTTCTTTAGTTTTTTCATTGGTAATGGATATCAATTTTAAAACAAATATTATTAAGAGTTTTTTCCCAGTTTCATTAGAAACATATTGGTATTTTACTGCATATTTTTGGTTGGTTGCATTAATGCCCTGTCTAGATTATGTTATTCAAAAAATTGATGGGATGTATTACTTTGTGTTTTTGATTGTTGGATATATTATATTACTTTTTTCGCATACAATAAATGGTATGTTTTCTATATTGCTGCTGATTTACTTGTATTGTGTTGGTGCAATTATAAGAAAATCTCAAATATATAATAATACAAATATGTTGAAGCATATAGTTACAATTATCATATTATTGATATTTTCATGGGGATGGAAAATATTTTTTGGATTGAATCATCTGGATTCCATATCAAATTTAGTTTTACGATATGATTCTCCCTTAATAATAATAGCATCTACATTTTTGGTTATAGTTTTTGCAAAAATTCGAATTAATAATAATATTATTATTAAATTAATAAGTATTTTTTCAAAGAGTTCATTTAGTGTGTATTTATTAAATGATCATCCGTTAGTTAGAGAATATATTATTTCAAAAGCTCATAATATAGTTTTAAAGGATTCTGGTCTTTTGATGATTTGTCTAATTATACTTTTGGCTGTTGTTTTTTATTTATTTGTAGTATTAGTAGATAATATTAGAATTATTTTATTTAATCTGTGTAAAGTGAAAAATATTTGCGATAAAATTATTGATTTATGTATAAAAATTATAAATAAAATATCATTAGTTTTAAAAAAATATATTAGTATTATATTTGTTGTGTTGATTTCTTAAGGAGGAAAGACTTTGAAGTTTTTATTTACAGTAGGTACATTTTATCCAAGGATGGATGGGGTTCAAGCTGTCACAGAGTATTTGACTAAAGGTTTAGTTAAAAAAGGCCATGAGGTAATTGTTGTAACATCTTCAGTGGAAAATGCACCTAAAGAAGAAATTTATCAAGGAATTAGAATTATTCGAGTTGATGTATATACAAAATATGCATTGTATCATGGAGATAAGAAAAAATATCAAGAATTTATTATAGAGTTAGCAAATGACTGTGATGCAATGGTGAATGTATGTACACAAAATGCTTTAACAGATTATCTTTATCCTGTTTTAGATAAAATAAAATGTTTAAAAGTTTTGCATATGCATGGAATATATGAATTTAAATGGCATAAGTTAGATTTTTCATCAATTAAGATGTTTGCTTATAAAGTTTGGAGAGATATAAGATGGAATTGGTTATATTCTTCTAGAAATTTTACAAAATATGATGAAGTATTACAATTACATAGGTTTGATAACGGATATAAATATTTTCTTAAAAGGTATCATAGAAAGAGTGTTATTTTAGAAAATGCAGCTGAGGAATTGTTTGGAGTTAATAACGATAGAAATAATGCATCTAAATATGCAATATGTGTAGCAAACTACAATGATAGAAAAAATCAGGAATTTGTATTGGAGGCGTATTACAAATCATGTAGTAAAGATTTGGGATTAATATTTATTGGTAGTAGAGAAACTGATTATTTACAATATCTTATCAATATTAATTCAAATTTTGAAAAAAAATATGGTAAAAGAAATGTTCAATTTTTAACTAATATTCCTAGAAATGAAGTTGTTGACTATGTCAGAAATGCATATCTTTATCTTTTGGGGAGTACTTGGGAGGCTTTTTCTATTTCTTTAATTGAATCTATGGCAGCGGGAGTTCCATTTGTTTCTTCAGATGTTGGTATTGCTAAATACTTACCAGGTGGAGTTGTTGTTAATAATATAGAGGAAATGGTTTATTGGATAGATACTTTAACCAATTCACATAATTTGAATGATTTGCTCGGAAAAATGGGTCATCAATATTATATTGATAAATTGAGAATACAAGACAAAGTTGATCAATTAGAAAAAGTTTTAATGGGTAAAATAAATGAGTAAAAAAGAATTAAAAGATATTTTAGATAAAGATAAAATAAACAATATAGGTAATAGAAAAACTTATCATATGTTTTTTATAAGAATTACTCAACATCCATCTTGGCTGAGGTGGAAATATATAAAAAATATGAGATTGGCTTGTTATTATGAAGATAAATATAGAAACAGAAACAAGTTATATGGTTTTTTGATGCTATATTATATGTTTAAAATGAATGCTTTGGGTTATAAATTAAACTATGAAATTGGTGGTAAGCATATTGGTGAAGGTTTAGCTTTGTGTCATAACGGTCCTATTGTTATTCATGGAGCTTCTGTCATAGGAAAGAATTGTATATTACATGGTGATAATTGTATAGGTAATAATGGAATTACAGATGATTGTCCAATAATTGGTAATAATGTGGATATAGGTGTAGGAGCGAAGATAATTGGAAATATTAAAATAGCAGATGGAATAAAAATTGGGGCTGGAGCTGTTGTTGTTACAAGTTTTACTGAAGAAAATATTACTATAGGTGGTATACCTGCAAAAAAACTAAAATAATCAAATATTTAATAATTATTATAAAACTTATAGAGAGGGATATATTATGAAAAAAACATTGGTTATATTGGCTGCTGGAATAGGCTCTAGATTTGGAGGAGGAATCAAACAGCTTGAACCTATTGATGATAATGGTCATATTATTATAGATTATTCAATTTATGATGCTATATCAGCAGGTTTCAATAAGATTGTATTTATCATTCGCCATGACATTGAAGAAGACTTTAAGAAGGTTATTGGCCATCGTATAGAAGCTTACTGTGCTTCGCTTGGCGTTGAGGTGCGATATGCATTTCAGGATATTTCGGATATTCCGGGAGAGGTTCCGGAAGGAAGAACCAAGCCATGGGGTACTGGGCATGCCATTTTAGCATGTGATGGTATGATTGAGGAACCATTTGCAGTTATTAATGCAGACGATTATTATGGCAAACACGGATTTAAAGCTGCATCCGAATTCCTCGGCTCATCATACGGTCTTGTCGGATATATCTTAAAGAATACCTTATCCGAAAATGGTGGTGTAACCAGAGGCGTTTGCCTGACCGAAGGCGACAAACTCATTGGCATTAATGAGACTAAGAATATTGTAAAGACCGAAAATGGAGCTTCAGCAAATGGCCAGTCATTGGATGTAAACAGCCTGGTATCTATGAACTTCTGGTGCTATCCACCGGAATTCATGGACGTCTTACGTGAAGGCTTTCCTCATTTCCTCGAATCGATGAAAGATCCGTTGAAGGATGAGTATCTGCTCCCGATCATTGCAGACCAGATGCTGAAAGACGGCGTTACATACACCGTCCTCCCAACTGACGATAAGTGGTTCGGAGTGACATATAAAGAAGATAAACCACTCGTCATGGAGAGCATCAGAAAGCTGATCGAAGCCGGAGAGTATAAGGAAGAATTATATTAGAGATCTAAGATAACCCCGCTGAATCACAAAACTCACTCAGTTGATATATAACTGAGGGGTGATATGATTTCCATTAAGAAGATAAGGATAATTACCAAAGCTGCTTAAGGGAGCATGTCAAAGGGAGTGCTGTGAGGAGGCGGGGTTTTTGTTTGATTAAGAACGAACGTATGTTCTTGAATATATTTTTAAGATGTGATATAATATATCTAACAATTATTGAAGTGTACTTATTATACTGATATAATAAATTGGGAGATAATAGTCAAAGGCTAGAAAGGTACAACATGGCAGTAACAAAAGAGGAGTTTATAAGAAATTACACAAAAGCCATAAGAGAAGGGAATGCAGCCATATTTGGAGGAGCAGGTTTATCTCGCCCATCTGGTTTTGTGGATTGGAAAGGTCTTCTTCGCCCACTGGCAACTGATATTAAGTTAGATATTGATAAAGAACATGATTTATTGTCAGTGGCACAATATTATCGTAATCAAAGAAGAACTAGACATGGAATAAACCAGGCCATTATGGAAGCTTTTTCAAAGGATGTGGCTACTAATGAGAATGCAAAAATCATAACTCGTTTGCCCATTTTTACATATTGGACAACTAATTATGATGAGGTTATTGAAACAGAAATAAGAGAAGCAAATCGTAATCCCGACGTAAAGTCGGAATCTGATCAACTGTCAAATATGAAATGCGATAGGGATGCTATTGTGTATAAAATGCATGGAGATGTTAATCATCCTGCAAATGCAGTACTAACAAAAGAAGACTATGAGCTTTATGAGTTTAAAAGACCTTTATTTCGCACGGCTTTGAAAGGGGATCTTGTATCAAAGGTTTTTCTTTTTATAGGTTTTAGCTTTGAAGATCCAAATCTTGATTATATACTTAGTCAGATACATTCATTACTCGGGGAGAATGTGCCAGATCATTATTGCTTTTTTAAGAGAGTTCAGGAATCAGAATATACAGATAGAACTGAATATGGATATGATAAAGCTAAGCAGGATATGCAAGAAGAAAATTTAAGGAATTATGGAATTCAGACTGTATTTGTGGATTCATATAATGAGATTACAGATGTTTTAAGTGAGGTAGAAAAAGCAGTTAAATTAAAGAATGTATTCATTTCTGGTAGTGCAAAGGAATATGATGTTCCATGGACTCAGGAGTCCGCAGAAGAATTAGTTGGAAAACTTGCAGGTGAATTGGTACGCGGAGACTATAGAATTACATCAGGATTTGGGTTGGGTATTGGTTCTGCAATTATTAATCGTGCTCTTGAAGTGATTTATACCGAAAAATATCGACATGTAGATGAACACCTATGCCTGCGTCCGTTTCCTCAGAATATATCTGATCCAGATGAGCGTGATAAAAGATGGAAACAATACAGAGAAGATATGATAAGTGAAACAGGTATTTCTATTTTTGTTTTTGGAAATAAAATAGATAATAAAACAGGAAGTGTTGTTGAAGCAGATGGATGCATTAAAGAATATGAAATTGCAAAAGAAAAGGGAAATATTATAATACCTATTGGATCTACTGGTGGAGCAGCAAAGATTATTTTTGATAAAGTAAAAGCAGATTTGATAAACTATCACTATTTATCTTCATATATTGATATTCTTGAATGTGAAACGGATATAAACAAGCTTATTGAAACAATTAAAGAAATAATACAAATTCAGCAGTATTAAATTGTATGAGGATAGAAAATGGTATAAAATGGAGGTGCTAAAAGTGGTTAAAAGACAAGTTTTTTTCAGTTTTGAATATAACAAGGATGTATGGCGTGCAGGACAAGTACGTAATATGGGAAAGGTGAGTGATTCTTCCACGTTTTCTGATAATGATTGGGAAGAAGTAAAGAGTAAAGAAGATTCAGATATTAAGGAATGGATTGATTCTCAGATGGCCAAAAGATCTTGTATTGTTGTTTTGATAGGAAAAACAACCTCTTCACGAAAATGGATTAAATACGAGATTGAAAAAGCATATGAACTTAATAAGGGCATTGTTGGTATATATATACACAATTTAGAAGACCAAGATGGAAATCAAACAGATAAAGGCAGCAATCCATTTTATTCTATTTACACAAATGGAGGAGAGAGACTTTCCAATTATGTAACATGTTTTGATTCAAGCTACTCGATGAGTAAAAATGTATATAATGATATTGCAGCTAATATAGAGGATTTAATAGAGGATGCTATTAATAATAAAGCGCCACAATAAGTTGTAAAGAATCTATTCACACCTCTTGATGATCATAGTAACGGTCTCTCTGATCTGTCTTCTCGAATTCAGCAAAGCTTAGGTCGTGTTGCTGTAGTATGTGATGCTGCTCATGCTCTTGGAGCAAGTAGAGATTTCAGAGGACAGAGAAGGTATGTTGGTTCTATAGCAGATTTCACATCTTTTTCTTTCCATGCAGTTAAGAATTTTACAACAGCTGAGGGTGGAGCTAGTACGTGGCTACCGATTGATGGTGTTGATGATGCTGAAATATTGAATATTGCGGTGTTACCGCACCGTAATATTCACAATGTTGAGTGGGAATATACGGAACTATAGGTCAGGAGGGTTCTTTGAAGCACGAGATATGGGATTGAGTAATATATCTTGACAAAAGTAAAATTTAATCAATTTTTTATGTGAATTTATAATATATGAAATTGTTTGTGTCAATTTGAAGAAAAATATTGTAAAATATATTCAGAGATAGTATGATAAAAAGACTAAAAAAGGAGGGATGCATATGGAAAGAACGATGAGTGTTGCAAAGGCTTTGTACGATATGTATTATGAGAAGAATGGTGTGCGCATGGATGAAATGAAGATGCATAAGCTTATGTATTTTTCACAGAGAGAATCCCTCATGTATAACAGTGAACCATTATTTGATGGAACATTTTATGGATGGAAATATGGACCGGTTTTGAAGGAAGTTAGAAGTGCGTATATGTCTAATGTGTTTTTGCTAAAAACTTTTGAAAGTGTGTCTGTTGATACTATGAAATTGTTAAGAAGTGTTCTTGAAAGATATGGAGCATTGTCATCATGGAAACTTAGTAGTTTATCACATGAAGAGTTTTCTTGGAAAAAAGCGAGAAAAGGCTTAGAAGCATCCGATGATGGTGATGTTGAATTGTCACTTGATGCAATGAGAGTTGATGCTACTAAGGAACTTATGAATAGAAAATCTGCGATGGCATAAGGGAGTGATTATTATTAATGCTGGAGAAAAACGAAATTATTTTCGTGAGTTTAAATACGAAGTATTAACATCTAAGCCGGAAAATAAAGAGTTGATAAGTGGATTTGTATCAAAGAAGGCGAATAATACACTTGAATCGTACATTAGAGAAGAGAACATGGCATGGACAGAGGATTTGGAAGGTGAAACAAGAGTTTATCTTGTGAAAGATAAATCTGAAAATATAGCCTTGTTTTTTTTCTATGAAATGTGGGCTTTTAGTTGGAGAAAATCTTGATGAAAAATTGTCTGACGAACATCAAGAATTTGTTGATGCAGTTATTGAAGTAAAGAAATCAAAGGATGACTATGGCATACAGCAAATGTATGAGGCAGGAATGTCTATGTACGGAGATAACGTTAATCGTTTGTTTGAAATCGCAGACCGAAGACTTGAGACGAAAACGGAATCTACAGAGATAGGACAATTTGAGAATACCATTAATGTTCCTAATTGTATTTCTGCAATTGAATTAAGACATTTTTGTAAGAATGAAGCTTTTGTGGTTCCTAGTGAGGTAGACATTCCTTTGGGATTTGGTGTTTTTTGGGAGATTATAGTTCCAATAATTATAAATATAACTAAAAAAGTAGGTTGTAAATATGTATATCTTTTTGCGGCTGATAAGACGGAAGGGCAAAAAGATATAGAAACGAAAAAGCTGATTTCTCATTATAAGAATAACCTTAAGTTTTCGGAATGTGATGAAGGTATAAAGTTTATAAAACCAGAGTATGATAATCATTGTTATGGATTAATACAGCGAGTTTCAAAACTGGAAAGTAATAGAGAAGCCATTTGGCATGAGTTTTCAGATATTTAATATTTCGAGATGGATTTTGAAAAGATCGGGTGATTTTGTTGGCTTTTTTGATGATTCTTGCAACATCCGGACAACACTCTTGTAACACGCGGACAGAATTCTTATTATTCACGGACAAGATTCCTGAATTACACAGATATTACACTTATGCTGAGGAGACCGGAACTAAGGTAGCGGTATATCGTTTTCTTAATCTTATGGGACATTCAAGACCAAAGTATAATTCGACTGTTTCGACATTTTGCTGGGCGGTAGCAAATGAAGAAGAGTTCACTGTTAATGATAGATCAACGGAACTTGAGCTTTTATATATTGATGATCTTGTGTAGGGGATGTTTGATCTCCTGGAAGGCAAGGAACAGCATTGTGAATTTGATGGAGTTGATACTGTTCTGAAAGCAGATGGCAGGTATTGCTGCGTTCCGATCACTCATAAGGTGACATTGGGAGAGATAGTTGATCTGCTTGAAGAATTCAAAGCGCAGCCGAGGACTTTGATGATGCCAAAGATGCCGGAAGGTTCATTTACGGAGCTTGTGCATACTGAAGATTGCGGTCAGGTTTCTATCAATATCAGTAAGCCGGGTATTACCAAGGGGCAGCATTGGCATAATTCCAAATGGGAGCTTTTCATAGTTGTTGCCGGACATGGGCTTATCCAGGAGCGGAATATCAACACCGGTGAGATGGTTGAGTTTGAGGTTTCCGGGGAGAAGATTGAAGCTGTGCATATGATTCCGGGATGGACACACAATATAATTAACTTGTCGGAGACGGAGGATCTGGTTACGGTTATGACTTGTAATGAGATATTTAATCCTAATCATCCTGATACATTCAGAGAGACGGTTTAATCCGGCTTTTTCTGAAACAAAATATGTCCAAGTGTGAAAATGAATATAATTGTATTGACTGTCATTTTATATACTGATATATTCAAATTATGACATGTCATCATTAAATGGAAAGGATTGCAATATGCCTATATCACAGTTAGATTATGATTATATGCAGGAAGTAGCAGAGTATTATCGGAGTACTAAAACTCCTGAAGAATCTGAAGGTTCTATCAGAGATACTGCTATCCATTTTAACATAAATAGAAATAAGGTCCGTAAGATTCTTGTTACTATGGGTGAGATAACTATGCCTATTACAGACGATGCTATAAGACTTCGTCAGGAAGGTAAAAGTCTTAAGGAGATAGCAGAGTATTTTGGTGTAAATGAATCTACGGTATCTATAGCTTTACCTTATGAGGATAAATTTGATAATACAGCTGAACCTTCTAAGCATGCTTCAGAAGTCCGTGATTATAGAGCATATGAGAAGAAACAAATGAAGAGACAGTCAGATTTAAAAAGTACACTGAATAATACAGGTGATTATAATGAGATTGCTACAGATATATCATCAGAGACTAAAGAATGGCAGAAGGATATTAAGATGTCCTATACTGAGTCTTATCATAGACCTCATAGAAGCACATGGGATGAATTAGACGAGCAGAGTGAGAAGAATATCAAAGAATTGTCTGGGGATGAACTTGAAAAGTTTCGAGCTTTTGAAAAAGAGTATAATAAGATAAAAAAGCAAGTGGAGAAAGAAGAACAGGAATTAGAAGCTTTAAAAAACAAGAAAACTCTTACATCCCAAGAGAAGAAACGTCTGGAGAATTTGATTTCTTCATTTGGATTGTATGATGGAGCACTTAATAAACGTAATTATAAGGTTCTGGAAAAGATTGCCGGAGATAGGTTGCCACCTGAACCAAGAGGCGTTCTTCGATTACATTTGGAGCTGTTCAGAGACCATCCTGATGAAGAAATAACAGAGACATTAAAGAAATATGGTTCTGTTCAATATGGTGATACTATTAGTCGCGATATAGTAGTTCCTCAAGATATTCCACTATATGCGTTGCATTATACTATCCAGCGAGCTTTTGGATGGGAGAATTCTCATCTGAGACAGTTCGAACTTCCAGAGGAAAGATATAATGAGTTTTGCACAAATGCATTATATTGGTATTGTTTGGTAGGTGTGGTATTCCGTTCTCCACTTATGGAAGAAGGAGATGAATTCTGGGCAGATGATTATAATGGTGGAAGCTTTAAGAATTGGCTTCGAAAGAAATATACAGGTCCTTATATGTCGCAGTGTCATGGAGAGGGAATCATATCATGTGATGAAGATATGAGTAGGCTTGATATGGATGAAGATCATTACTTACTGTATTGTAAATCATATGATAGAGAGACTAATACATATGGTGAGGAAGAGTATCTGGCACGTGTTGAGCCTGTATACGATTATAAAGGTAACAAGCGTGAAGAACCGAAACCTTGGATTGATGTACCTTATAGAGTAGAGATAGTTGAGTTTAAGGATGTCCCTGCTGAAGGGCTTAGATATCTATTTGAACGAGATCCAAGGGCGTTATTAGAAAGACTGCCTATTAACATGGTGCTTGCTGCCGGGATTAATGAACTGCCGGATGGCTGTTCAAAAAAAGAAAGAAAGCATATAGATGATCAGATTATTTCTTCTGGGGAGATACTTATAGATCATGTTCAGGAGTTCGTTGATAGAATAGTGGAAGAACATATAGACTCTCCACTGGTTCAGCCTATGGCAGGTCCGATAACTGATGTTTTATATTATAATTATGATTTCGGTGATAACTGGATGGTTAAAATAACTGCCAGTGAAAACTGCCCTGACCTGGTAGAATCCGGTAGAATCACTCAATTAGAACTTGATAAAGCTAATGTAAAGTGTCGAGAAGTATATCGTCCGGTACTTATCGCCCGAGATGGAGAGATGGTTTTTGATGATGTAGGTGGTCTCTCAGGCTTCGCTGAGTTTCTGAAGGATATCAATCCGGACTTTACCAGAATGACACCAGAAGAGAAGGAAGAAGCTAAAGAGAGAAAGAAAGAGATGCTTACTTGGGCCAAGAGTCTGGGATGGCATAGGGAGAAGAAGGTTGGGGATTTTAATTTGTTGTAGAAGAACAGGGTGATAATCACAGAAACAAATAAAAAAACATGGAAAGAATTGTACATATATAAAATATAAATGTTTGGTATATTGGGTTGATGATACAAATGATTGTTTTGAAAAAATTCATAAATGGAAGAGAGGTATTGAAAACAACATTACTATGGCAGGAAATCTAAAAGCTTCTTATGATAAACCTGGAGATTTAGATTAGTGTTTTGAAAGAATATTTTGTGCAGAGTTTAAATAATAATTCTGATTTCATGTAAAAGTCAATATAAAAATGTAGGAAAAATGGAATATAAAAATGTAGGTTTTTCCACTTATTTCTCCGCAGTTTGAACTTCCAACAAGGACCGGATATCTTTTGTTCATAAGTGGTAAATAGTTCGTGGATAGTAAACCTCATCATCTTTTGGGATAATCGTGTAAAGTGTGAAAAGTTGAAAATCACACTTATCACAGTTTTTACACTTTTCCCTAAAGGAGGTATTTATTATGACTACACGAACAGAAACTCGTCAGTTCCGTCTTGCACATTGACGCAAGGTTTTTGAAGCAAAAGCAGCATCCGGTCTTACTGCCAAAGATTTTTGTGCATCTAATGGTATTTCAAAGGATTCATACTATTACTGGCAAAGCCTTGTTAGGCAAGAGGCTTTATCTCAGATTAAGCAGCCAACTTTAGTTGAACTTAAACCACCTGCCAAGATAAACAACTCTGAGTCGATTATTCACCCATATCAAAAGAGACGAACAAGGTACAGACTATTTACCATTTACCATAGAATAGATATGTAAAATGATTATATAACACTAAATGCGTGGTTATATGGAGAAAAAATCTCTAAATAATGAAATTTATCTTGAAAATCGCCTTGGTTCGTATTATAATGAATGCGCAACCTAGAAAGGAGGCATATTCATGCTAATTAAACTATCTGTCGAGAATTTTAAGTCTTTTGATCAGAAGGAAGAATTTTCGATGATTTCTTCCAGCAAAATGCAAGGAAACAAGAATCATCGAGTACAGATTAAACAGACAAAGTTGCTAAAAAATGCTGTGGTTTATGGCGCTAATGCATCTGGCAAGTCAAATCTTGTGACTGCATTTGCATTTATTAAGGCAACCCTTATGGAAGGTCTACCGGTTGTCTCAGTTAATGATTTTTGCAGAAATAGGGAAGAAAATAAAAACCGGGAGAGTGTTTTTGAACTGCAGTTTACGGTCGGAGATACTTTTTATGCATATGGTTTTTCAGCAATTCTTAGTCAGAGGAAAATTACGGAAGAATGGCTGTATGAACTTATGCAGGATGGTGGGGCACATCAACTTTTTATTAGAGAAGGAGATAGCTCACCGATTTTGGGAGAAGATGTCAAACTAAATGCTACAGAGAAAAGCCGATTTAATGTTTATTCCGAAGACTTTGCGGGACAGGAGTCAAAGCTCTTCCTCACTGAAATGAATCGAGGGAAGAAATATGATGATAAATCAAGGCTTCTGTTTTTCCAAGAAGTATTTGGCTGGATTATGAATAATATCATCGTAATCACGCCGAATATGGGTATATCGAATACCGAGGCATATTATAACGATGAGTCCTTGGAAAACATTAGTAGGTTGATTCAAACATTTGACACAGGTGTTACGGAGATTAAGACAAGAAAAATAACTACTGAAGAAATGAGCAAAATGATTCCGGCTGAAGTGGTGCAAGGGATCTTTAATCAATTAATGACTCAAATGAGGATTACAGGTGCACCGGGAGTTCAGATGACATGGAGAGTGGAAGGCGGCTTTTTTAACATCCGTATAGCCCAGGGTAATTCTGAACCAGAGATTACCACACTTGTTTTGAAACATGGAAGATCCGCTTTTGACTTTAATTTCGTGGAAGAATCGGATGGAACTAAGAGATTGTTTGATCTCATAGATATGCTGCTTACCGATCGCCCAGATACACTTTTTGTTGTGGATGAACTTGAACGTAGTTTGCATCCGAAGTTAACAGAGCGTTTTCTGAAACTTTTCATGGATGCTCATGACGACACAAGAATGCAGTTAGTATTTACAACACATGAGGATACTATCATGGATCAGATTCTTTTCAGGAGAGATGAAATCTGGTTTGTGGAAAGGAATGCGGATAATGCCAGCAATATATACTCTCTTGATCGTTTTAAGGAAAGATACGATAAGAAACTGAGCAAAGCTTATCTTGAAGGAAGATATGGCGCAATTCCTGTGTTCAAGCAGTTTTCTTTCCGGAAAGGAGAGTAAAAATGCCAGTACACACATATTCAAACTGGAATAGCCGTCCTTCCGATCAGGTTGAGCAGATAGAGCCGTTTCGAAAGTATTTTTTTATATGTGAAGGCGCAAACACTGAGACGTTCTATTTTAGAAGACTAATTGATTTGAGGAAACAGTTAGGAATTCATCCACTGATTGATATACGCTTATGGGAAAAGACCGATAAAGACAGGAATCTGTCTTTTGCGAAGAACCTTGTTGCTTTTGCTGAGAAACAAAAGCAGAATCCGGAAAATGAGTTTGATTATGAGCGAGATAAGATGGTCATTGTATTCGATGGTGATATCTTTGAAGAGAAAGTGCAAGGATATGAGGAACTTATTACTAAAATCGAGAAGACAGATATAGCAGGGGTGACGAATCCGGGCTTTGAATTGTTTTTGCTTCTTCATATTGATGGGAGCTATGAAGAACGGATTAAGGGATACGAGGCAGACTTTCTACATATGGACGAAGACGGAAAGTACAGCTATGCCTATAATGTGCTTCGAGAAATAACCGGAATGAATGCAAAGAAAAATCCTGAAATTGGAAATCTTGCGGATAATGTCCTCATTGCAATTGATCAGGAGAAGAAGATTAATCAGGATATTCATGATTTAAAAGGTAAGGTGAGTAGCAATATTGGCAAGATTATTGAAGAAATCATAAATGAGAAGCCCAGTATCTAACATTTTATTAGATACTGGGACTGAATAGGTTTTAGAGAAGATTAAATCGGCGTTTGCCGGTTTTTTCTTTAAGTGATATGGTTAGAAAGGCACGATAATGTTGTGTGGAATATATGTAGGTACCGACTGTATATGAAATTCCCATATGCGTAAACGGAAAGGAAAGGAGGCAAACTATGGAGGCCAGCACATTAATTAGAAAGGTTCATATGGATTGTCCTTTGTGCGACAAAACACATGAAGTGGAAGAAAGAAAACGCTTAGCAACGATTACTCTGAAAGGGGATAAGGTAACCTACGAAGAGAGGTTTTATTTTTGTGCAAATGCGGATGATGAGGAAAATGAATTTGAAACTGGCTCTATGACAAATGAAAATCTTCTCAACGCTAGGAATGCATATCGTGTTAAACATGGATTACTTACT
>Ga0256404_1003398_pt1 | contig 32519 bp, 27 predicted proteins | sample RumenRJG_01DNA_FD_185990 | JGI IMG/M metagenome (GOLD analysis project Ga0256404, IMG submission 185990) | Bovine rumen microbial communities from Lethbridge, Alberta, Canada - RJG_01 | ecosystem: Host-associated > Mammals > Digestive system > Stomach > Rumen | place: Canada: Alberta | collected...
TGATCTACGACGAGGAGAAGCGTGCCTCGTGGTTCTCCCACAACACCGAGGAGGCGCGTCCATATTATTATAAGGTATATCTGGCCGACTACGACGTGTGGGCTGAGATAGCTCCCACGGAGCGGGCGTGCGTCATGCGCTTCACGTTCCCCGAGTCGAGCATGTCGGAAAAACGCATCGCCCGCATCGTTGTCGATGCCTTCGACAAGGGTTCGGCCATCAAGTACGATGTGAACCGTCGCGTCATCACCGGCTACACCACGCGCAACAGCGGTGGCGTGCCTGAGAACTTCCGCAACTCCTTCGTCGTGAAGTTCGACAAGCAGTTCGACTTCTACGGCATCCAGAAGGATGGAAATGCTTTCCATGGCAGCGAGGCCGAGGGCAACCACGTGCAGGCCATGGTGGGCTTCCAGACGAAGAAAGGCGAGCAGGTGGTAGTGCGCGTGGCGTCGTCGTTCATCTCGCCCGAGCAGGCCGAGCGCAACCTGCAGGAGGTGGGCAGCGCGTCGTTCGATGCCATCAAGGAGAAGGGGCGCCAGCGTTGGAACGATGTGCTGAGCCGCATCGAGATTGAGGACGACAACGTCGACCATCTGCGCACGTTCTACTCCTGCCTCTACCGCGCCACGCTCTTCCCCCGCATGTTCTACGAATACGATGCCGAGGGCAATGCCGTCCACTACAGCCCCTACAACGGTGAGGTGCTGCCGGGCTATATGTTCACCGACACGGGCTTCTGGGACACGTTCCGCTCGCTGTTCCCGCTGGTCAACCTGCTCTATCCGTCGATGGGGCAGAAGATGCTCGAGGGACTGGCCAACGTCTATCTGGAGAGTGGCTTCCTGCCCGAATGGGCCAGCCCCGGCCATCGTGGCTGTATGGTGGGCAACAACTCCGCTGCCGTCGTTGCCGAGTTGATGAATCTTAATACCGTCCAGATGGAAAGAGATGGGAAAGACGCTTCTTCTAAAGCCTCCCCTGCAGGGGGAGGTGGGAGGGGGCTCCTCGAAACCCTCTGGCAGGCCGTCACGCATGGTGCCAACGCTGTCCATCCTGAGATTTCCTCCACGGGTCGCTGTGGCTTCGACTACTACAACCGCCTGGGCTACGTGCCTTGCGACGTGAAGATCAACGAGAGTGCCGCCCGCACGCTGGAGTATGCCTACGACGACTGGTGCATCCTGCAGATTGGCAAGCAGCTGGGGAAGAAGAAAAAGCAACTGGAGCCCTATGCCCGCCACGCCATGAACTATCGCAACCTCTTCAATCCGAAGTACAACCTCATGCAGGGTCGTCAGGAGAATGGCGAGTTCTACGAGCCGTTCAGTCCGTTCAAGTGGGGTGGCGAGTTCACCGAAGGCAACTCCTGGCACTACACGTGGTCGGTGTTCCACGACCCCGCAGGACTCATCGCCCTCATGGGTGGTACCGACACGTTCACCCAGATGCTCGACTCGGTATTCATCGTGCCGCCCATCTTCGACGACAGCTACTATGGCGGCATCATCCATGAGATTCGCGAGATGCAGGTGGCTGGCATGGGCAACTACGCCCACGGCAACCAGCCCATCCAGCACATGATCTATCTCTACGACTATGCCTCGCAGCCCTGGAAGACGCAGTACTGGGTGCGCGAAACCATGGACCGCCTCTATTCTTCTGCCCCCGACGGCTACTGCGGCGACGAGGACAACGGCCAGACGTCGGCGTGGTATGTGTTCTCGGCACTGGGCTTCTATCCCGTCTGCCCGGGCTCAGGTGAATACATCCTCGGCACACCGTATTTCCGCAAGGCCACCGTACACTTCGAGAATGGCCGCACGCTGACGTTCACGGCAGAGCAGAACTCGCCCGAAAACCGCTATATCGACCGCATGACCGTCAACGGACAGGACTACACCCGCAACTACCTGCGTCGGGCCGACCTGCAGCAGGGTGGGGAAGTGGTCTATCGCATGTCGCCTGTGCCTAACCGCCAGCGCGGCACCAGCCAGAGTGACCTGCCTTATTCGTTCTCAACCAGCAAGAAGTAACGCGTGGGTATGGAAAACATCCGGCTCATCATCTTCGACTTCGACGGCACTCTCGGCGACACGCGCCGCAACATCCTGCTCACCATGCGGCAGACCATGGAGGCACTCTCGCTGCCCGTGGCCGATGAGGCTACGACGGCAGCCACCATTGGGCTGCCTCTGCGCGACTGCTTCCTGCAAATCTATCCCGACCTCTCCGACGCGATGGCCGACGCTTGTGCCGCCACCTACCGCCGCCTCTTCGACATCAACAAGAAGCAACTCGTGCCGGCCCTCTTCCCGCATGTCCGCGAGACGCTGGCCGAGCTCCATGCCCGCGGCTACGTGCTCACCGTGGCCTCGTCGCGGTCGTCGGCCTCGCTGCGCGAGTTTCTCTCCGACATGGGCATCATCGGCTACATCTCCCTCATCCTCGGAGCCGACGACGTGGCGCGTGCCAAGCCCGATCCGGAGCCTGTCCTCCAGACGCTCCGCACGCTGGCCATTCCCGCTGCCGAGACCCTCGTCGTAGGCGACATGCCCGTCGACATCCTCATGGGGGCTCGTGCCGGAGCCCGCACCTGTGCCGTCACCTATGGCAATGCCACCCCCGCCGCCCTCCGTGCCGCCGGTGCCGATTTCCTCATCAGCGACATCGCCCAGCTCCTGGAGTAGCCCCTCCGGTTTGCGTTTGCTGCGACCGCGTCGCAGCCCTCTCCCTCGCCAGTTTGCGTTTGCTGCGACCGTGTCGCAGCCCTATCCCCCCCAAAAAGAGCAAGCCCCGCCGCCGTCCTCTCAAGAACAGCAGCGGGGCTTCTCTCTATTACCCCCCTCTCCTTCGGGGCGACTGGGGGCTTTAGAGCAGCCACCGATGTGGCTGCGGCCCCACAAAGGGGAGCGAATCCCCCATTCGCGACGGAGGGAAGGCCGGGGGTGGGGTTATAGGGGTGGCTTTTACTTCACCGGTATCTCCTCCAGCGCCTTCTTCAGCAACTGCCAGAAGGGCTCCACGGTGGCAATCAGGGCGCGCTCCGTCGTCGTGTGCGGGCTCTTCATCGTCGGACCGAGGCTCACCACATCCAGATGCGGATACTTACCCAGGATCACCGAGCACTCCAGACCGGCGTGGTCCACCTGGATGATGCCGTCCTTGCCGTTCAGCTCCTTGTAGACCTTCAGCAGCAGGTGCAGAATCTCGGAGTTGGGATTCGGATCCCAGCCGCCGTACGAGCCGGCCGTCTCCACCTTCATGCCTGCCATGTTGAAGCAGCTCTGCAGCGTGTTCACGATCACCATCTTCATGTCCTCGCGGCTTGAGCGGGCCAGCACCTTCAGCGCTGCCTTGCCACCCTCGATGTCGATGATGGCCAGGTTGCTCGATGTCTCCACCACGTCGGGGTAGCTCGGAATCATGCGCAGCACACCGTTGTGGCAACCATAGATGGCATCCACGAGGTTGTCCTGAATCTCCACGGGCACCTCCATCTTCGGTGTCTCCACGTCTTCCACGATTACCTCGATGCCGCTTTCAATGTTCTTATACTGGTCGGTGAAGGCCTCCAGATAGTCCTCGGCCAACTCCTTCAGGGCGGGCACGTTCTCCTTCGGCAGCGTCAGCACCACCTCAGCCTTGAAGGGGATGGCGTTCCTCATGTTGCCGCCATGCCATGTGGCCAGACGGGCGTCGCACTCCTCGATGGCGTCGCGCACAATCTGCACCATCATCTTGTTGGCATTGCCGCGACCCTCGTGAATCTCCAGACCGCTATGACCACCGCGCAGACCCTTCAGCGTCACGCGCACGGCAGCATCCTCAGCGTCCGTCTCCACCTCTTTATATTCAAGCGTACCGGTCACGTCGATACCGCCGGCCGAGCCAATCACGAACTTACCCCACGTCTCGGAGTCCAGGTTCAGCAGGATGTCGCCCTGCAGCATCTTCTCAGGCAGGTCGTTCGCACCGTACATGCCCGTCTCCTCGTCGGCGGTGATCAGCGCCTCCACCGGTCCGTGCTTCAGGTCCTTGGCCTCCATCACAGCCAGGATGGCTGCCAAGCCCAGTCCGTTGTCGGCACCCAGCGTGGTGCCCTTTGCCTTCACCCACTCACCGTCTATCCACGGCTGTATGGGGTCGGTCTCGAAGTTATGCGTCGACTCCGGCGTCTTCTGCGGCACCATGTCCATGTGGGCCTGCAGGATCACACCCTTGCGGTCTTCCATGCCCGGTGTGGCAGGCTTGCGCATCACCACGTTGCGACCCTCGTCGATGAAGGCCTCCACGCCGGCTTCCTTGGCGAAGTCGAGCAGGAACTGTTGTACTTTCTCCAGATGTCCGCTCGGGCGCGGCACCTGTGTGAGTGCATAGAAGTTCTTCCAGATGCACTGCGGTTTCAAGTTGCAAATTTCGTTCATTTCATTTAAGATTTTAGAGTATGTTTTAATGAATGTTGATAGCTTCTGCTTTCTGGTTTATTTTTTTCCTTCTTCCTTCCGCACACGCTTCACGGTGTGCTTGATTTTGCCTATCAGGAAGTTTATCTCCAGCGAGGATTCCGTCTCTGAGGTCTGCAGGTCGGGCATCACGATGTCAGTGAGCACCTCCCCAAAGTGCTGCATCTTGGCCTTCTGCTTTTCCTTGTCGGTTTCTTTGTGAAGCTCCACCAATTCGCGCTTGAGGCTTCGCACCTTATAGAAGGTTTCAATGATGGCAAAAGTGACAGCCGTTGCACGTTCGCTGTGGAGTATTGTAGCTAGCATGTAGAGTCCTCTTTCTGTGAAGACTTTAGTTGCAGTTCGGCTCTTAGGCGATACTTTTGTGGTCGAAATTTTCGACCGCAAATCATGCAACTCACTCTTTGTCAACTCAAACATGTAATGTGAGGGGAATTTGTCGGGATTATTCCGGACAGCCTCGTTGACACGTTTGGTCTCCACACCATAGAGCGCAGCTACGTCAGCATCGGCAATTACTGCCATCTTGCGGATTACCGTTATTCTCTTTTCTACTTCCTCCAGCGGAATCAGCCCCGTGGATGTTTCGTTCTTTGTGATGTCTGGCATGTGTATAGAGGTTTAAAGGTTTTACGACCGCTTCGCCTACTGTTTCGGCTTTGCCGACGTCAGGCTCAGGGCAATCCAGGCATAGATGCCCAGGAGTACCACCAGCAGCGTCTGCACCGAGTGCACGATGAGCACGAAGTACAGGGCGTCGTTCTCCTGCACACCGTAGAGGATGAGCATCGTCTTCACGGCGAAATGCCAGGGACCGGCACCGTTCGGCGTCGGCACAATCACGGCTATCGAGCCCACGATGAACGTCACCAGTGCGCACGACATGCCCAGTCCGGCTGTGGCGTCGAAGCAGAAGAACGTCAGGTAGTAGTGCAGGAAGTAGCTGCCCCAGATGGCCAGCGTGTAGAAGACGAACAGCGGGATGTTCTTCACGTTCTTCAGCGACATCACCCCCTGCCAGATGCCCAGGAACACGTCCTTAACCTTATTATATATAGCGAGGCGGCGCAGCAAGAACCACCCCAGCACACCGATGGCACCGAGGCAGATGACGGTCACCACCCAGCCGGCCGTCGTGAAGCGGTGCAGGATGGCATCGAGGCTCGTGCCGGTCTTTTCGAAAAACGTCATGAACACGCGAAACTGCGTCACAAACGTCAGGCCGGCTATCAGCAGCACCAGCAGCGAGTCGATGGCGCGCTCCGTCACCACCGTGCCCAAAGCCTTCGGAAACGACACGTCGTCCTTCTGTTTGAGCACGCCGCAACGGGCAAACTCTCCCACACGCGGGATGAGCAGGCTCGCCGCATAGCTCAGGAAGATGCTATGCACGCGCACCGAGGCCCGCGACACCTCGCCCAACGGCTCCAGCGTCTGTCGCCAGCGCCAGCCGCGGAAGGCCTGCGCCAGCACGCCGAACGGAAACGACAGCAGCATCCACGTCCACGACATCTCGTGCAGCAGCACCTCGCGCACCCGCCCGAAGTCGAAGCCGCGGTACATCCAGTACAGAATCGCACCGCCCAAAACGAGCGACCCTGCCACGTTCACTATGTTCTTGCCTGTTTTGCTCACGTTTTCGTTTCCGTTGTGTTTTAAATCCTAAGCGAAGTTCTTTCTTCGCGACTTTTGACGCAAAATTACATAATCTCAACCGAAACACAAAAAGAATCGCCGTTTTTTTTATTACTTTAAGCTTTCTCCTTTCATCTTTCATCAGTTATCATCCTTTCTTTCAACTTTTTTTCGTATCTTTGCACCCGCACCCCTGTGGTGTTTGCAGCACCCCCCGCGTCGCGCCCCTGTAGAGTTTGCTGCGACCGTGTCGCAGCCAGTGTCAAGTCAGCTGCCCCCCCCCCGTCGCAGCCCAAGTCAAGAATCATGAAGCAAGTAAAACCGAAGAAAAACCTTGGTCAGCACTTCCTGACCGACCTGTCGATAGCCCGCCGCATCGCCGACACCGTCGATGCGTGCCCCGACATTCCCGTACTCGAGATAGGCCCCGGCATGGGCGTCCTCACGCAGTTCCTGCTCACGAAGCCGCGCCCCGTCTGCGCCGTAGAAATCGACCGCGAGTCCATCGCCTACCTCCGCCAGCACTTCCCCGCATTCTCCACACCCCTCCCTTCGGACGAAAGGCCGGGGGTAGGGCTCTCTTCCCTCCCTACTGGGGAGGGCCAGGGTGGGGCTTCTTCCCTCCCTATTGGGGAGGGCCAGGGTGGGGCTTCTTCCCTCCCTACTGGGGAGGGCCAGGGTGGGGCTTCCCCCCTCTCCTTCGGGGAGGGAAGGCCGGGGGCGGGGTTAATCTCCGGCGACTTCCTCCGCATGGACCTCCGCGAGCTCTTCGGCGGCCGCCAGTTCGTGCTCACGGGCAACTACCCCTACGACATCTCGTCGCAGATCTTCTTCAAGATGCTCGACAACCGCGACCTCATCCCCTGCTGTACGGGAATGATCCAGCATGAGGTGGCGCTGCGCATGGCCGCCCAGCCCGGTTCGAAGGCCTACGGCATCCTCTCCGTGCTCATCCAGGCGTGGTACGATGTCGAGTATCTCTTCACCGTCGAGCCCTCCGTCTTCAACCCGCCACCCAAGGTGCAGTCGGCCGTCATCCGCATGACGCGCAACGACGTCGACTCCCTCGGCTGCAACGAGCAACTCTTCCGCCGCATCGTGAAGACCGTCTTCAACCAGCGCCGTAAGATGCTGCGCGTCTCCCTGCGCCAGCTGCTCAGCGCCGACGCCATCGCCGCCCTCCAGCAATCCCTTGAGACTACCGCTGCCCTCCCTACTGGAGAGAAGCTGGGAGTAGGGTTCCTCACCCTGCGTCCCGAACAGCTCACCATCCCGCAGTTTGTGGCCCTCACCAATCTGCTGGAACCGCTCCTGCAACCAGCAGATACTCAATGATTTAACCCCCGTTTTTCTTATTACCACATCCAGTACCACCGTTTGGTAAACGTTGTACCACGCCCTGGTACATTGTTTACCACGCCCTGGTAATCCCTTTACCAGGCCCTGGTACAACGTTTACCAGCGCGTGGTACATCAGTGGTAATCTGCCGTCATTCTTTCAAATGCAAAAAAAAGGAGGATAAAATATTCTCTAAAAAAGCTTCTTTGCTCGCATTTTTTTTGTACCTTTGCAGCCGTAATGAAATAGGAATAGGAATCTGCGAGGTCCTTCTGGCTCTCTAAGGCGGCATTCTTGTTGTGCTGCCCGTTCTCGCAAACAGGCAGCAACACCCGTGTTCGTTACTGAATGCGGGGAAAGAAGACTATGTCCCAAACTCCTGTTTCTCCCTTTCATTACGGTTTCATTACACCCAGATCCTATTTATTTCATTACATTTCGTTTAATCGTCTACCGTTCAAACCACAACATTGGCTTCAATTGTATTGACAGTTGAGGAAGGAGACTATGGCCCCATCGACTCAAGACAGAATATCTTGAGGCGATGAGCAGAACGCCTACTTGCTATTGAACTCCATCAAGCTTGCCGCCCGTCGGTTCGCTTACGTAGCGGAGTAGAGAAAGAACTTGGCGCCCTGAACTTTGAACTTTGAACCGTCGCGAGCGACATTGAACTTTGAACCGTCGCGTAGCGCCATTGAACTTTGAACCGTCGCGAGCGCCTTGAACTTTGAACCGTCGCGTAGCGACATTGAACTTTGAACCGCGCTCCGCGCCTTACCCCTATGAAAAAAGTCATCACTTACGGCACTTACGACCTGCTACATCAGGGCCACATCAACCTCTTGCGGCGGGCGAAGGCGTTGGGCGACTACCTCATCGTGGGAGTCACCAACGACAATTTCGATCGCGAGCGTGGCAAGCTCAACGTCCGCAACAACGTGCTCGAGCGCGTTGAGGCTGTCAGGGCCACGGGCTTGGCCGATCAGATCATCATCGAGGACTATGTGGGTCAGAAAATCGACGACATCCAGAAGTACGATGTCGACATCTTCACCGTGGGCTCCGACTGGGAAGGCCATTTCGACTACCTCCGCGAGTACTGCGAGGTGGTCTATCTGCCCCGCACGCAGGGCATCTCCTCCACCCAGCTCCGCGAGGAGCAGCGCGAGGTGGTGCGCATCGGCGTCGTCGGTGCAGGCCGCATCGCCCGCCGCTTTGTGCCTGAGAGCCACTTCGTCGATGCCGTCGAGGTGACGGGCGTCTACGACCTCGTGCCCGACCATGCCTACCGCCTGGCGCAGGACAACCACCTCTCCCATATCTACGAGAGCTACGAGGCCCTGGTGGCCGATGTCGATGCCGTCTATATCGCCACGCCCCACCTCTGCCACTACCAGCAGGCGCGCTATGCCCTGCAGCAGGGGCGTCACGTGCTCTGCGAGACCCCGTTGGTGCTCAGTGGCGACGAGGCCCGCGAGCTCTATCAGCTGGCCGAGGATCGCCAGCTGGTGCTCCTCGAAGCCAATAAGACCGCCTTCTGCCCCGCCTTCAACCACCTCGTCACCCTCATCAAGAGCGGACTCATCGGCGAGGTCGTCGATGTCGAGGCCTCCGAGTCGAAGGTGTGGGGCGACCCCACGCTGCGCGAGTTCGACCCCCAGCAGGCCGGTGGCTCCATGTACGAGATGGGCTCCTATCCGCTGCTGCCCATCATCCGCCTGCTCGGCACCGACCATGCCGACGTGCGCTTCTATGCGAAGTTCGAGAACGGCATCGACATCTATACCAAGGGCGTCATCCAGTACCCCCACGCCGTGAGCACGTTCAAGCTCGGCCTCGGCGTGAAGACCGAGGGCAACCTCGTCGTCTCGGGCACCAAGGGCTACGCCTACGTGCCCGCTCCGTGGTGGAAGACCGACTACTTCGAGCTACGCTTCGAGGACCAGAACCAGAACAAGAAGTACTTCTACAAGTGGGACGGCGAGGGCCTGCGCTACGAGATTCGCGAGTTCGTGGCCTGCATCCTCAACCACCGCCTCAGCTCCGCCCATCTGCGTCGCCGCGAGTCGGTGGCCATGGCCGACCTCATGCAGCAGTTCGCTGCCCAGACCGCCATCACCACGCTCTGACGGCCCCACAGTCTTCTTCTTTATAATCACAACTTTTTCCCCTCATCACGAATATTAAAACACTTCAACTCCCAATGCTCTGCGAAGAAATCTTTTTCAACACCTATAACCGCGACGCCGAAGGCCTTGCCTTCAGCCCCTATCGCGTGTGCCCCATCGGTGCCCATTCCGACCATAACTTCGGAAAGATCACCGGACTGGCCATCGACAAAGGCATCCACATCGCCTATGCCCCCAAGCAGAACGGCGTCGTCGAGATAAAGTCGCTGCAGTTCCCTAAGCGCGCCCAGTGGCACATCAGCGACGTTCCCAAGACCAAGTGCAACGACTGGGCCGACTACCTGCGCGGTGCCACCTGGGCACTCGGCAAGGACCATCGCCTGCGCGTCGGCCTCTGCGGCGTCATCGAAGGTTCGCTGCCTATCGGCGGTCTGTCGTCCTCGGCAGCCGTCATCATCGCCTTCCTGCAGGCCCTGTGCCGCGTCAACGACATCGAGCTCACCGCCCAGGAGATCATCGACGTCGCCTACGATGCCGAGCTCAACTACGTCGGCGTCAGCGTCGGCAAGCTTGATCAGAGCTGCGAGGTGCTCAGTAAGAAAGACCACCTCCTCTACCTCGACACGCTCAACGGCCAGTACGAACTCATCCCCCAGCATCCCCAGATGAAACCCTATAAGGTCATGATCTTCTTCTCGGGTCTGGAACACAACCTCTCGGGTTCCAAGTACAACATGCGCGTCGACGAGCTGCGTGCCGGCGTCTATGCCCTTCAGGCCTATGCCGAGATGGACTACGGCAAGTTCAAGGAGGCCGCTGCCCGCCACGTGCCCAAGGATGTCTATCTGAAGTACAAAGACCGGCTGCCCGCCACTTGGGCCCGCCGCTGCGAACACTGGTACACCGAGTTTGAGCGCGTGGAGCAGGGTGCCGAGGCCTGGCGTCGCGGCGACATCGAGACCTACGGTCGCCTGTCGTTCGAGTCCGGCTGGAGCAGCATCCACAACTGGGAGAGCGGTGCCCCCGAGCAGATTCGCCTCTATGAAATCATGCGTCATACCGATGGCATCTACGGTGGCCGCTTCTGCGGTGCCGGCTTCAAGGGATGCTGTCTGGCCCTCATCGATCCCGCCTACGAAGACGCCATTCGTCAGACGGTGACTACCCAATACCTGCAGGCCTTCCCCGAGCTCGAGGGCAAGTATGCAGTCTATGTTTGTGAAAGTGCCGACGGAGTAAGAATATGAAATGCCTCATCCTCGCGGCTGGCTATGCCACCCGCCTCTATCCCCTTACCGAGAACTTCCCCAAGCCCCTGCTGGAGGTAGGCGGGAAGCCCATCCTCGATTGGCTCATCGACGATATCGACCAGAGCCAGCTCGTTGACGAGTACATCGTCATCTCCAACCATAAGTTTGCAACTATCTTCCAGCAGTGGGCCGCCCAGCGTCCGCAGCCCATCACCGTGCTCGACGACGGCACCACGTCCAACGAGACCCGTCTTGGTGCCGTGCGCGACATCCAGTTTGCCATCGACCAGCGGCAGCTCGACGACGACCTCCTGGTCATTGCCGGCGACAACCTGCTCTCGTTCAGTCTGGTCGACTTCGTGCGCTACGCCCGCCGGAAAGCCACCACCTGCGTCATGCGCTACTATGAGGAGGCCGAGCAGCGGCTCCGCAAGTGCGGTGTTGCCGAGGTGAACGACGACGACCTCATCCTCACGATGGAAGAGAAGCCCGCCCAGCCCAAGAGCCACTGGTGCATCCCCCCCTTCTACTACTACACCCGCTCCGATGCCCGCCTCGTCCGTGTCGGCATCGAGACTGGTTGTGGCGTCGATGCCCCCGGCAGCTTCATCGCCTGGCTCTGCTCGCAGACCCCCGTCCATGCTTTCCAGATGCCCGGTCCCCGCTACGACATCGGCAACCTCGACAGCTACCATGCCGTCCAGCAAATCTTCACTCCAGCCAGTACCCCCCGCCTGGACAGCCTCACCTAACCCAGTGCCGCCCCCTGGGTGGAAGACCCACCATCAGAAACCATTCGAACCTTTGAACGTAACTTAGGAATTCTTGAAAATAGAAACTAGAACCGCGGCCCTATTGTTTTATCTGTGCAATCTGTGAAATCTGTGGGTGAATAATACTCGTGATCCGCGTGATCCGTGGAGAAAGTTTTCGTGAATTTCGTCTTTTTCGGATGTTTTCGGAATATAATTCAAAAATAAGTTGTATCTTTGCACATTAAAAGTGATATGTTGGGATTCTGCGAGGTCTTTCTGCAGCCTCTACAGCGGTGTCCATCCGTGCTGTCGTCCTTTGTTAACCGTCAGTTCGCTCTCAAGTCTTCTCCCGACCTGAGCACCCCCTCAACATCCCCTAGTATCCCTCTTAGCCTCCACGTATCCCTCGTATCCTCATGTATATCATAAATAACCTGTGCAATCTGTGTAATCTGTGGGCAAAAGTACCTTGATTCGCGTGATTCATGGAGAAAGCCCCCTCAATCAACCGTACTATTATGGGAGTATATGAAGATAATGTCGTACCAATAAAGATAGCTCATTTAGCGGAGTATGTTTCCAAAGTAAAGCGTATCTCGCTGGATGATGCTCTGGTCTACGTCTATGTAAATCCGATGTACGAGCGGCTTTACGATGAGAATGCCAAATGGTGGTATCTGAGCACGGAAGCACTGTATGGAGAGTTCGAACTCAGGCGTAGGCAGCAAAGTATGGAAGTCCCTAAAGAGGTGTTCGAGTTCTATACCTACTGTCTGGAAAATTATGCCACGCATAAGCGGATTGGCGGCATGCAGGCTTGGGTGCTGTTCAAGGACTCAGGTGCTGATGAGTACATCATCGGTAACTACGACCTCCTTCACACCCAAGGGGTAGATTATATTTTGGACGATATTCAGAGATTTATAAACAGAAGGAAAAAATGATCAAACTGTATCATGGTTCAACAGTAGCGGTAAAGAACCCTTCTCTCAGGCCAGGTCGCCCCAATGCCGACTTTGGTAAAGGCTTCTATACCACGACCAATTTTGAACAGGCTGTTAGGTGGGCACACATCAAGCAGGAACGCGAAGAAGCTCAGCGTGCAGTGGTCAGCGTCTATGAGTTTGACGAGACACTCTTAGGCAGACCTGATCTGAACATCCGCCGGTTCACCGGTGCCGATGAGCCGTGGCTCCTTTTCGTTACCGATTGCCGCAAATCCCGTAGGCATGATTATGATTTGGTACAAGGGCCAGTCGCTAACGATAAGGTCTTTACTACTGTCAACCTGTTTGAAAGTGGTGTTCTGAGTGCCGAAGCAGCCATCCTGCAGTTGAAGGCATATAAAACCTATGATCAGCTATCCTTTCATACAGTGCGTGCGATAAGTGCGCTTCGTTATTTAGAAACATTGGATGTGTAGAAACATCAATTAGCTTAAGGCGGACGCCCTGCAAGAACTGCTATAAATAAATCTGTGCAATCTGTGTAATCTGTGGGCACAAATCCTTGTGGTCCCCGTCATCCGCGGCGAACTCTGCTGCTTTAACTTTCGCTCTGCAGCTCAGCCCCTCTTGAAACTAGAAACCAGAAACTGCGCTTCAGCTCATTGCGCTCGGCCCGAAGGGACGCTTGCGTAGCATAGCGAAGAAACAACCTGTTACTTGTTACCTGTTACCTATTACCTATCATGCGTCCTCTCCTCCTCATCCTGTTCTGCCTCATTAGCGGCCTCCAGGCAGCCACTGCCACAGTTCCCCGCGTCGGCGACAAGGCAGCCCCCCTCATTGCCCATCGTGGCTGTTGGTCGGGCGACAGCCTGCCGCAGAATTCCATTGCCTCCTTCCGCAAAGCATTGCAGCAGAACATCTATGGCACCGAGTTTGATGTCCATCAGACCCTCGACGGCAAGCTCGTCGTCAACCACGACGACACCTTCTATGGCATGAAGATTGCCAGCACCACCTATGCCGACCTCTGCACGGTCACCCATCCCAATGGCGAGACCATCCCCCTGCTCGATCACTTCCTCCGCACCTATTGTGAGCTGCGTCCCAGCGTGCTCATGATTATAGAGCTGAAGACCTGCAGTGTCGATGCCGTTGTCCGTTTGATTGAGCAGTACAACGTCCTTCCCCGTTGCCTGTTCATCTCCTTCTCCCAGCAGTATTGCTTAGAACTCGTCGACAAGGGCCTCGGCCCCGTCACCGCCTACCTCAATGCCGACCTCACCCCCCAGCAACTCAAGGACGCCGGCATTGGAGGTATCAACTATCACTATAGTCACTACCAGTCGCACCCCACCTGGATTCCCGAAGCCCATGCCCTCGGCCTCTGGACTGGCACCTGGACCGTCAACGATCCCGCCATCAAGCAATCCTTCCTCACTGACAGCGTCATCGTCACCACCGACAACGTCTTTCAGTAGCCTGTGAAACAGGCTTTAGCCTCATGAACTCGGCTATGCAGCTTTCAGACTCGCTATGCATTCATAGGTAAACCGGAGAAAAATGGAAAAAGAATTACAGTTCTGCTAAATAAGATTTCCATCGAGAAAGACATTATCTCCAAGGCTAATTCCATGAAACGGACTCCTCGCATAATTTGCTGTTAATAGAAATGTTTTGTTCGCTCTGCCCATTCGGGACATCGGAGAGGAACTAAGCGAGTATACTTTATCATGTTTCAGAACATAATTCATATATTTCGCAATTCTGCACTACTTAAAGACTCTTCATGGTCTTTGATTGGTAATATCGTGGGAAAAGGTTTTTCTCTAATTGCTGGCATTGTTGTCGCACGTTGTTTAGGCAAAGATGTATATGGAGAATATGGTATTATAAAGAGTACCCTTTTGATGATAGCCTTATTTTCGTCTTTTGGATTAGGAATAAGCGCAACAAAGTTTATAGCAGAAGCAAAGGAATATTGCCCGTCAAAAATACGATCAATAGAGTCATCGTGCATTTTTATAACTCTAATTGTTAGTGGCGTTATAGCATGTTTCGTATTCCTGTTTGCAAACAAAATTTCAGTATTGATAGAGGCTCCTCACCTGACAAATATTCTTAAATGGTCAGCCATAGCTGTAGTGTTAAATGCGATTAATACTACTCAAATAGGAATATTAGGTGGTTTCAAAGCTTATAAGATAACTGCAAGAAATAATGTTATAGCTGGTATTGCAACTTTTATAGCTACAATACCTCTAGCGTTTTATTATGGTTTTATAGGTGCTATTGTAGCTCTTCTTTTTTCTCTGACCATCAATTGTTTAATTAATAAATTATCTATTAAAGCACTATTGCCACAAGAGAAAGAACGAATTACGAAGGACCAACTTTTTTCAATATTTAGTTTCTCATTGCCCATTGCTATGCAGGAGAGTCTGTTTTCTATAACATCATGGTTAATATCATTTATTATAATAAAATATTCTAATTATGGTGAACTTGGCCTTTGCAGCGCAGCTACGCAATGGGCAGCAGTGTTAGCTTTTGTTCCTGGAGCTTTAAGGAACGTTGCTCTTTCTCATTTCTCATCAGCTTCTAATGACGTAGGGAAAAGCAAAAACATATTAAAGAGATTAATGCAGATTAATTTTCTCTCAACAATGCTGCCGTGCTTTTTTGTATGGATTTGTTCTGGAATTATATGTTCATTTTATGGAGAGCAATTTGTCGGATTACAGGGAGTTCTGAATATTATGGCTTTTGGGGCTGTTATAAACAGTATGTCCAATATGTTGACTCAAGAGTTGATAGCATTAAATTACAATTGGTATCTTTTTTCGATACGAATTCTGAGAGATCTTGGCATAGTATTAGCAACTTTCTATATTCTCCGTGATTTCGGGGGAGGAGCAATGGAATATGCGTGTCTGTCTCTTCTGTTTAATATTATTTATCTTATATTCCTTTTCTATAAAGAACAACGAATAAGTAAAATAAAGATATAAGTTGTCTAATCTCCTTTCAGAAAAGGGCATAGGGAAATATGTTGGTTCCGTAATATCATTTTCAAAATATCCTCTGATAGATAAGAAATCTTTATTTTTGCTTTTTTAGTTATAGAGAGAGATAAATATGATTTATCTATAATAATCAACAAATGATATGAACAGTATAGGGTTATATTTAGTCGGTCATACTATTCGCTTATTACCTGAAACTCGTTGTTTTGGCATAAAACGCTGGCTCTATAGGATGGCTGGAGTTCAAGTAGGACGTAATGTCCGTATATGTTCATCGGCAGTTATTCTTGGTGGTGGAAAACTTTCGATAGGGGATAATACGTGGATAGGTCATCATGTCCTGATTATTTGTTCGAACCATATAGAAATAGGAGTGAATTGTGATATAGCACCAAAAGTTTATATTGGTGATGGAACTCATGTTATTGATAAAGGCTCTCCTAATATTGCAGGTGGTGGTAGAACGCTCCCTATTATAATTGGCAATGGATGTTGGCTTTGTGTGAATAGTTGTATTCTACCTGGATCTAATCTCGCAGAAAAATGCATTGTCGCAGCTGGTTCTGTATTCAAAGGCTCGTCAAATTCATATGAAATTTGGGGTGGCGTTTTAGCTAAAAAAATTAAAGATGTTTAAATCTAATGAAAGATAGTTGGTTTTCGATATCAAATGTATACACTTTTTTATGTGTGTTCCTTCCAATTTTGTCTATCTATATTTCACCAATTCCTGGTGTTGAGTTAGGGACATTTGCGGTACTATTGTTTACACCGTATTTGGTGATGAAAGGTGGAAAGATGAAATTCCATTTCCCAACAGCGATGGGTTTAGTGCTAATTTATACAATTTTATGTACTGTAATAGCGTTGATGGGGGATGAGTTTTATTCTCCGCCATCCAGCATAATCCTACGCTTGGGGCGTTTTGTAGTTTTGTTGTCGATACTAATAGGTTTAGGAGTTCCGTCTTTTTATAAACAGGAAAGATATATAAAACTACTCTCTAATGTGACAGTTATAGTCGCAGTTTATGCCATTATTCAGTACGTTGCATCTCATCTTTATGAATTGAACCTTCCGAATACATTCGGACCAGTTAAACAAGAAGGAGTCATCTATGAGGCTATTAATTTCGAATATAGGCCTTCATCTTTTCTTCCAGAACCCTCATCAGCAACCTATTTTATGGTGCCTTATTTATGTTATTCCCTTTTTAGCGTGGAATCAAAGCGTGATAAATGGTGTTTTCAAAAGGCATTGCTTATATCTTTAGGTATTCTTTGTACTACCTCTGGGCAAGGATTGCTCATTTTGATAGTTTGTTGGAGTATTTGGATTATTCTGGCTATTTGGAAGTCTACGTCTTTGAGTTTAAAAAGATTGGTAATATTTTTGCTTTTTGGTTTGATAGCATTGTCTCAGATAGATTTGAACTTTACAATAGATAGAATAACTACAGAGGATCGAATGAATGCAATAGATGCAAGAAGTGAAGGTTATGACCTAATAAAGACTATTCCAATTGGGGAACTTATATATGGTAAAGGTTTTGGAAATTACGATGAGGAGGTTTTTTTCAGTAGTTTTGCCTCCATTATTTTTTGCACAGGAATAATTAATTTAATCCTAGTCGTGATAATGTACTTTCATTTTTTCGTGAAAGGTGATTTGTTTTCAAAAATGTTGGTTATATGTTCCTTGGTCTTAATGTCTGGTGGAGGGGTTTATACGGCAACATATATCTGCTTTTACTATCCCTTATTAATATCAAATACTAAACGAAATTCAATAAAATTAAGAAGGAAGGTGGTATTATGATTCGTTCTTGTATTTTTGTTTACAATTAACATTGGCAATTTCTTTTTTATGATATCAATTTGCATTATTTCGACTTATTTAAATCATCACAATAAACCATTATGTGATGAATTGTTTGGTATGACACATGGCGGTTTTTATTACGTGTCAACGAGTAATATAGGTGAAATGAGAAAGAATATGGGATTTTCACAGATGAAAGCTGATTATTTGCTTGATTATGTTAATTCTTCAAATCCAGAAGATATCCAGAAGGTGATAGATGATGTGGATGTTGTCTTAATAAGTTCATCAGCACCTGTTAAATTGGTTAAAAATAGAATGGCTTCAAATGCATTGACTTTCCGTTTTTCAGAGAGACTTTTCAAAACAAGAACTCGCTATCTTAAAGCTCCAATACACTGGATGAGAAGTTTCCTGACACGTAAAGCTTATCTCTTGTGTAATAGTGCAGCAACTGCCAGAGATTACAATCTATTAGGTTTTTATAAAAATCGTTGTTACAAATGGGGCTATTTTACAGAAGTGAAAAAAATAAACCCAGATATATTGTGGGCGGAGAAAAAAAACAACAGATTGAAGAACCAAGTCGTTTCAATCTTATGGGTAGGTAGATTAATTGGATGGAAACACCCTGAGACTGCAATATTCGCATTACATAAGGCCCAAAAAAGAGGTTATCAGTTTGATTTCAAAATTATTGGTGATGGTCCCAAGGCACCAGAACTACGTGCCTTGATAGATCGGCTTGGAATGAATGAGTGCATACATCTGTTAGGAACCAAGTCTGCAGAAGAAGTACGCCGATACATGGAAGAATGTGAAATCTTCCTTTTTACCTCAGATAGACAGGAGGGATGGGGAGCTGTACTCAACGAATCGATGAGTTGTGCGTGTGCGGTTGTAGCAAATTCAGAAATTGGAGCTGTCCCTTTTTTAATTAAAGACAAAATTAATGGGATGATTTACCAAAAAGGCTCGTATGAATCTTTAGTAGACTGTTTAATAACCCTGTTTGAGTCCGAAGCGTATATGAAACGACTTGGAGTAGAAGCGTATAAAACTATTTCAGAAAATTGGGCTCCCCAATGTGCGGCAGAAAACCTTCTGGCATTAATTAACTCTATTCTAAATAACAAAGAAAATCCAATAAAAGAAGGGCCATGTAGCGTTTCCAAGTAATTAGTAAAGTAAGTTCTTACATAGTTACAATCAAGGTATAAAGATGAAAGTTGAAATAATAACATTACATAGAATAACTAATTTTGGTTCTTTGTTGCAAACTTATGCAACGCAGGCTGCAATTGAAAAATTGGGACATGAGACTGAGATAATAGATTTTGTACCAGAAGGGGTGTCCTTTATAAGAGGCTGCTGGCCAAAGAACGATGCACCTGTGTGGAAAAAAATGATAAAATTCTTTCCACATCTTGTAGTAAGAGCAGTAGCCTTTAATAATGTAAATATCTTTCTGCATAAGTATATACATCTTTCGAATAAGAGATACCGTAGTTATCAGGACATAAAGAAAAATATTCCTATGGCAGATGCCTACTTGAGTGGTAGTGACCAAGTGTGGAATACGCAGAATAACAATCCTCCAGAAGACCTAAAGGCGTATTATCTTGGCTTTGCACCAAAAGGAAAAAAGCGGATAGCTTATGCAGGTAGCTTCGGGAAAAATGCTTTTACCGATTATGAGAAGAGCGTAATTAAGGAGTTTTTATCTAAGTATGATAGTATCTCTGTTCGTGAGGATGATGGCTTAAAGATCCTTCAGCATTTTGGATTTTATAATGGTGTACATGTGGTTGACCCAACTTTGTTGTTGCGTTGTGAGGAATGGAAGAAATTTGCATCAGTAAAGAAGCCCCCAAAGGCAGGTTATGTATTCGTCTATAACCTTAATAGGAATAATCTTATTAAAAAGATAGCTAAAGCCATTGCCAGGGAAAAGGCACTTAGAATAGTAAATTTTGCGGATACTTTAGATTTTATACACGGGGCTGAGAATCGATTTGGTAACACAGCAGAAGATTTTGTTAACTATATAGCAAATGCAGATTTTGTAGTGACGGATTCTTTTCATGGAACAGCCTTTTCCATTAACCTAAATCGGCAAGTCATAGTAGTGAAAGCACCTCGGTATAATTCAAGAATAGAAAGTATTCTTCGAGTTGTTGGGTTGTTGGACACGAGACTAGTAGGAACTGTTGAAGATGGACTTGCTGCCGCATCTGCCATGATTGATTATAAGGTGGTAAATACAAGAATAGAAGAGGCTCGACAAAAGTCGTACAATTATTTAGAAAATGCGCTAAGTAAATAATACAGGTTAATGAACATAATAATGAAATGCAACTGCCAATGAATAATTCAAAATATACTAGTGAAAAAGCGATTCAGATACTGGTGGCTTTGTTGAAACAGCATGGGATCAGAAAAGTTATTGCCTGTCCAGGAGGTACTAACATGATGCTTAATGCTTGTTTGATGTATGATGGTAACTTCGAGATGTACTCGTGCGATGATGAACGATCTGCTTCGTATATGGCTACAGGAATGAGTGCAGAATCAGATGAGCCCGTTGTTATTACTTGTACAGGTGCGACTGCTTCAAGGAATTTTATGCCTGGACTAACTGAGGCATTTTATCGAAAATTGCCTATTCTTGTAATAACGGGACAGCAGGACTATCGGAGACAAGGAAACTTGCACGACCAGATAATAGACAGAAGCGTACTACCTAATGACATTGCCGTGAACAGCGTGTATGTACCGATTGTTCGAGATGTACAGGATGAAGCTAATGCGGCGTTACGTATTAATCAGGCTATTTCTGCTTTGACATTGAATGGCGGTGGACCTTCTCATATAAATTTGGAAACTTCATATAGTCAGCTATGGAATGTTTCTGAGCTTCCTGCTGTGAAGACTATTCGTAGGGTTGATGCTGATGGGGAGTTCCCTCTTTTGCCTAAAGGGAAAATAGCCTTGTTTATCGGGTCTCATAAAACATTTTCAGAAGAAGATATAGAAGCAATTGATACTTTTTGTTACAATCATAATGCAGTTGCATTTTGTGACCATACATCAAACTACAAAGGAAGGTTCCGTCAACTGAGTGCTATGTTGAGTTTGCGTCACGCAAAGTGCTTGGACGGTATAGACTTACTCATTCATTTCGGTGAGATTTCTGGAGATCATTTTGCGGTAGGAAATTGTGCGGCAGATGTATGGAGAATCAGTAATGATGGTCAATTGCGTGATACATATGGTAAACTGACCTATTTGTTTAATATGAAAGAACTTCAGTTCTTCACCCACTATAAAGATGAGAATATTAATCCAGGAAAGAGCTTCCTGAAAGAATGTCAGGAGGAATATAAATACATGTATGAGAATCTTCCAGATCTACCTTTTTCGAATATTTGGTGCGCAAAGCAATTGCATAGTACAATTCCAGAGAATAGTTGTATGCACTTCGGAATTTTGACCTCGCTACGTTCATGGAATTTCTTTGAAGTACCAAGAAGTGTAAATACTATGAGTAATGTTGGAGGTTTTGGAACAGATGGAATGATGTCGTCTTTAATAGGTGCTTCCTTAGTTCACCCAAACAAGTTGTATTTTGGTGTGGTCGGGGACCTTGCTTTCTTTTATGATTTGAATTCATTGGGAAACAGACATATTGGTAAGAACGTTAGGATAATGCTTTTCAACAATGGAAAAGGTTGTGAATTTAAACATCACATGAGTCCCGGGCATATCTTTAAGGATGACGCGGATCTCTATATTTCTGCAGCAGGACATTTTGGGAATCAGTCTCCTACGCTTGTTAGGAATTATGCAACAAGTTTGGGATTTAGATATTTGACTGCAAGTACCAAAGATGAATTCCTGGCCAACATGGATGAATTCTTGACTCCAGAACTATCTCAATCTTACATTTATGAGGTTTTCACTCAAGATGTAGATGAGAATGAAGCCCTTAAACTGATAAGGGTAAATGGTATTAAAGACTCGATTAAAGTGGCTATGAAAGAAAGTGGATTAGACATCCTTGCTTATAATGTGAAAGATATAATGAAGAAAGTTATAAAATAGTAACAGAATTGCTACAGTTGGCGAAGTTTATTGTAGCAATTATGAAGTTGTTTATCATGTTTTTATTGACATTATCGTAATTATAAAAAAACTAAGTTTTTCTAATGCCAACATTATTGCAAATTAATGCTACCTGTAATTGGGGATCAACAGGCCATATAGCTGAACAGATTGCTCTTTCTGCGCAAAAGAATGGATGGACTTGTTATATTGCACATGGAGCTCGTTATATCAATAAATCATTAATAAAAACATACGCTGTTGGTCCGAAAATTGACAATTATTTTCATGCGGCATTTAGTATGTTTTTGGGAAAACATGGTTTAGGTTCGTATAAGGCAACAATACGTTTGGTGAAGTTCATTAAAAAAATACAGCCAAATGTGATACATCTTCATAACATTCACGGTTATTATTTAAACTATCCAGTTCTATTTAAATATCTAAAAGAAAGCGGTATCCCAGTTGTGTGGACGTTTCATGATTGTTGGGCGATGACAGGACAATGTACGCATTTTGTTTCTGTGGACTGCAATAAATGGAAAAGTAATAATGGGTGTTCCCATTGTCCATTATTAAAAGAATCCTATAGAACTTATGTTGATCGCTCTAGTAAAAACTGGCGTATGAAAAAGGAGTACTTCTCATCATTGGAAAATCTTACCATTGTGCCCGTCAGCTATTGGCTGGAAGAAGTCGTGAAGGAGAGCTATTTTAAAGGTAAGCATATTTATACAATCTATAATGGAGTTGACACGACCCAATTTGTTCCTATGGATGAAACTTCTTTTTCAGTAAACAAATACGGATTGAAAAAGAATCAATATGTATTGGGGGTATCAACAGGCTGGTCAGAAAAAAAAGGATATAAGGACTATTGCAAATTAGCAGCAAAGATGCCCGTTGGGATAAGAATAGCGTTGCTAGGCTTAGATAAGAAAAAATGCCACGAAGTCGAAAAGTATGGTATTGTTGGTATAAAGCGGACAGACAACGTCAAAGAATTGGTAGAGCTGTATAATGGAGCAATTGCAGTTACAAGTCTTAGTTATGAAGAAACCTTCGGTTTGACTATTGTTGAAGGTTTTTCTTGTGGCATACCAGGAATAGTATATAATGTAACTGCAAGCCCTGAATTAATAACGCCAGAAACAGGATTTGTTGTTGAGCCCGGTGATTTGGATGGCGTTTTATCAGCAATTCAGACAATCAGCAATAAGGGTAAGGCGTATTATTCAAAGGCTTGTAGAGAAAGAGCTGTTATTTTTTTTGATAAAGACAAACAATATTCCAAATATATAGAATTATATGAAATGATAAAATGACATCATTTCATATAATTAATTATCAGAAATAAGTTATCATATATTAAAGGTACTTCTAATTTGATAAAAAATGAAAAAACTCCTTGTCCTTGCTGCCGGCATCCTTCAGATACCTGTGATAAAGAAAGCACGGGAGATGGGATATTATGTAATCGCTGCCGATGGAAATCCTGAGGCTGTCGGGCTCCCATTGGCTGATAAGGCTATTGTAGCAAATATCACCGATGAGGAAGTGATGCTGCGTATTGCCCGTGAAGAGCAGATAGATGGTGTCATCCATCCCTGTTCGGAAGTGTCGATGAATGTGATGGGACGTATCAACGACGAGCTTGGCTTGTCGGGAATATCACGCGACACGGCCATTCGAGCTACGAACAAGCACCTCATGCGCAAGGCGTTTGAACAGGGTGGGGCACCGAGCCCGAAGAGCTTCTGTACCAACAATGCAGATGAGGCCTGGAACTTGTTATGCAAGGAGTTTACTGGCGATGCCATCTTGAAACCATCGAGGAATAGTGGAAGCCGGGGCGTCGCAAAAATAGCCTACCCCCATCCCAGTTCTTTCTCCGCTTCGCTACGAAAGCGTCCTTCGGCCGAGCGCCCTGAAGGGAAGGGAGATACTGCAAAGGAGGAGTTTGTGGCGCTCTTTGAACGTGCGATGAATGAAAGCCGTGATCGAAGCGTGATGATAGAACAATTCATCGAGGGACCGGAGTTCTCTGTAGAGATTATTGTCTGGCAAGGGGAGGCGCATGTGCTGACAGTGACCGACAAGAAGACGACGGAGGCACCGTTTTTTGTGGAGTTGGGACATAACCAGCCATCGGTGTTCCCCGAGGAAATGCAGGCAAGATTGAAGGATGCGGCCGTAGCTGGCGTGAAGGCTCTTGGGTTGGACAACTGTGCTGCCCATGCCGAACTAAAGCTGATGGATGGAGAACCCTACCTGATGGAGATTGGCGCTCGTCTGGGTGGCGACTTCATCTCTACTGAGCTGACGCATCTCAGTACAGGTATCGATATGGTGGCTGCAGCCATCGATGTGGCATTGGGTATAGAACCTGACCTCAGTCTAAAAGAAGCGCCCAAAGGTGTCTGCATTCGCTACTTCACACCCCAGCCAGGACGTTTGACTGCCATCCACAATCAGGATCTGTTGAACGATTCGCATGTCTACGATGCAGAGATCTATCATCAGGTTGGTGACATGATTCCTGAAGTACGCTCTAGCCTCGACCGCAGCGGTCATGTGATTGTAACGGCGCCAACGGTTCTAGAAGCCATCAAGCGAGCTGATGAGTTGATAAAGAAAGTAGTATTTGAAACTGAATAGAAGACAAGAATATGATTATAGTAATTGGAGCTACAAGTTTTATAGGTGTTCATACTGTAACGGAACTGGTAAACCAAGGATGTGAGGTTCTAGTCACAGGACGCAACGACCGCTTTAAGGAGCATTATGACAAGTTGGGGGTTGGTTACGTTAACCTTGACTTGAACAATGAAAAGGATTTTGAGCGACTCCCGAAGTATGGGGTGGAAGGTGTTGTCTTACTGGCTGGCCTGCTGCCTGCCAATGCCCCTGTCAACTTGGATGAGGACGAGAATGCTGCTGATTATTTCCGCGTGAATGTTATAGGCACTATTAACGTGTTGGAGTATTGTCGCAAGAATGGCATCAAGCGTGTCATCTCAACTTGTTCGTATGCTGATGTGAGAGGGGCATGGAGTGCAGAGAAACGCATCACAGAGGAAGAGCCTCGTGACTTTATCTTCACGGGGGATCATGCCGTGTATGTAATTAGTAAAAATGCTGCAAATGATGTCATGGAATATTATAACCAGCAGCATGGCATGAAGAATGCTGTATTCAGATTCCCTACTGTGTTTGGTGTGACTCCCCACATGTCGTTGTTTGTGAATGGCGAGAGAAGGAAGTCCGGTTTTCAGATTTTTATGGAAAAAGCAGAGAAAGCTGAGGACATCACGGTGTTTGGCAATCCCCAGATGATTAGGGATGTAGCCTACGTGAAGGATGTTGCACATGCGTTCTATTTGGCTCTGAAATCTGAGACTACTTATGGCTTGTATAACATGACGGCCGGAGGTGGTGTTACGTTGCAGGAACAGGCAGAGGTGATGCGCGATGTATTTGGTCCTGCAGATGGTCGCAGAAGCCGCATTCTCTACAGACCAGAGGTGGCGAACAATACGCCTTCCTATCTGTTTTCGATGGATAAGGCTAAAAGAGACTTCGGATTTGAGCCGAAGTTCAAGACTTATCGGCTGATGATGGAGGATTTTAAGAAGGATTGGAATGCGAATCTCTATAGAGATTTGTTTAAATATTAGTTGAGAGTCGAGTGTTGAGAGTTTATAAAAACTGATTCTAACTTTAGGCGCTAAGGTAATAGCTTATGTATAAACATTTTTTTAAAAGGCTCATAGATTTCTTTATTTCATTGGCAGCATTGCCATTCGTCTTGTTGCTTTGCCTTTTTGTGGCAATAGCTATCAAACTGGATGATGGAGGCCCTGTGTTCTACTATGCTTCACGAATTGGCAAGGGTGGCAGAATCTTTAAGATGTTCAAGTTTCGCTCGATGAAGGTGAATGCTCCTGACTTGCGAATGGAAGACGGAAGTACCTATAATGCGGCAGACGACCCCCGCGTCACAAAGGTCGGAAAGTTCCTGAGAAGTACAAGTCTGGACGAGATTCCGCAACTGCTAAATGTATTCTTGGGTGATATGGCATTGATAGGACCTCGCCCGGATTCAGCTTTTTACCTGGAGCATTATACAGACGAAGAACGCATCATCCTGACGGTTCGTCCGGGTATCAGTGGATGGAATCAGGCTGTGAACAGAAATAGTGTGGGCACAAAAGAAAAATTGCAGAATGACATTTATTATGTCAATCATCTTTCTTTTTGTTTCGACATGAAAATTATCTGGATGACGCTGAAGGGTGTGCTTGCACATAAGGATATATACAGGGCATGAAGATATTGCAACTGACAGGCTATTTCTATCCGGAGAAAGCGGCAAGTATCTATCTTGAAGAGAACCGCTTTCAGGCCTTTGCTGATGCTGGGTTTGATATGGTGGTCTATGCCCCAACCCCAACACGTGGTATTGCGGATGAGGAATATCTGGTATATCGGAAACGGACGTTTGAAAAGATGTATGACGGGAAACTGGACGTGCATCGCTTCAAAATGTTCCGAGAAGGGAAAAATCCTCTAGTTCGTTTCCTGAGATATTTTCTGGTTAGTATGCTGCAGTTCTATTATGGGGTGCGAGCTAAGGATATAGACTTGATTTACGTGGCAAGCACTCCGCCGACACAGGGCGCCTTGGCTGCCTTGGTGAAGAAATTTAAGCATAAGCCTTTCGTCTACAACCTCCAGGACATCTTTCCCGACTCGCTTGTGGGAACAGGTCTGGCGAAGAAAGGGGGGCTGCTGTGGAAGATAGGACGGGTCATCGAGAACTTCACTTATCGGAATGCTGATAAAATCATCGTCATCTCGGAGGACTTCAAGCGCAATATCATGGCGAAGGGGGTGCCGGAGGAGAAGATAGTGGTCGTCTATAACTGGGTGGACGAGGAGGCTGTGGTGGATGTGCCACGGGAGGAGAATAAACTGTTCGACAAGTATGGCCTCGACCGTAGCAAGTTCTATGTAACCTATAACGGCAACATCGGTCTGACGCAGAACATGGATATGCTGCTGGAGGTGGCGAAGGAACTAAAGCCTACCCCCAACCCCTCCCTAAAGGGAAGGGAGATGGTGTCTGCGGGCGGCTCATGGGATATTCATTTTGTGCTGGTGGGGGAAGGTGCCTACAAGGCAGAGGTGGAGAAACGAATCAAGGAGCTGGGGATTACGAATGTCACGTTGCTGCCGTTCCAACCGTATGAGGATATCTCTCATGTGTTCTCATTGGGTGATGTGAGTCTGGTGATTTCGAAGCCGGGCGTGGGTGCGAACAGTGTGCCCTCGAAGACATGGAGCATCATGTCGGCCTCTCGTCCCGTGCTGGCAAACTTCGATGAGAACGAGCTGAAGACGATCATCGAAGATCACCACTGCGGCATCTTCACCAAGGCAGGCGACAAGGAGGCTTTCAAAGCTGCGATTCTCAACCTGTACCATCATCCCGAGCTCTGCAAGGAGTATGGCCGCAACGGTCGCCAGTTCATCATGGACAATCTCACGAAGGAGGTCGGGACGAGGAAATATGTTGATGTTATCAAACAATTTGCAGTTGAGAGTTGAGAGTTTAAGGTTTAAGGTTAGAGTTTGGCTTACGTCTTAGTAGGTTAATGGTTTTGTTCATATAGAATCGGAAATGCACAATAAATGTTTGGTTTATTCGTTATATTTGTAGTTATAAGTTGAATTGTATGATAATCTGTTCGCGATGAAAATTGAGAAACTAAAAATAGAGAACTTTAAGGTCTATAGGAATATGGAGGTGAACAACCTCTCTAACTTTTCTGTGTTCCTTGGAGCCAATGGCGCAGGCAAAAGTACTTTGTTTGATGTATTCGGGTTCTTGAGTGATGCCTTGAAAGCCAACGTCAAAATTGCCCTGAACAAAAGGGGTGGTTTCCGTGAGGTGTACTCACGCAATGGCAACGGACCAATCAAGATAGAGATAAAGTTTCGTAATGACAGTATCGACGGTAAACGCCAGCCGCTGATTACCTATAGCCTTGCTATCGGACAGGAAAACGGGCAGCCAGTGGTGCAGTCAGAGGTGTTGAAATACCGAAGAGGACAGCACGGGAAACCTTATAGCTTCCTTGATTTCAAAAATGGCGTGGGTACGGCCATCACGAACGAGGTGGAATACTTTGATGGACAGAAAGACTTTCAAGACAAGCGGGAAGAGCAGCGGCTTGACTCGCCGGACATCCTGGCCATCAAGGGGCTGGGACAGTTTCAGAAATTCCAGGCCATTAGCTCATTCCGCCGTTTGTTGGACAGCTGGTTTGTGTCGAATTTCCAAATTCAGGCGGCCCGCAGGGTAGAGGAGGTGGCTTTGAGCGAACACCTTTCGGAGACGGGCGACAACCTGGCGCAAGTGACGCGCTTCATCAAGGATAACAACCCGGAAGTGTTTAATTCTATTATCGAGAAGTTCAAACGTCGTGTACCTGGTATGGAGGACGTGGAGGCCGAAGAGACGCAGGACGGACGTATTGTACTGAAATTCAAGGATGGCAGCTTTGAGGATCCTTTTGTGGCTCGATATGTCTCTGACGGCACTATCAAGATGTTCGCATACCTTGTTTTGCTGAATGATCCTGAGAAACATCCGCTTCTCTGTGTGGAAGAGCCGGAGAATTATCTCCACGTGGATTTGTTGAGGGAACTGGCGGAAGAGTTCCGCGAGTATTCCAGCAAAGGAGGCCAGGTGTTCATCTCGACCCATTCACCTGACTTTGTCAATGCTTTAGAACCTCACGAGTTGTTCTGGCTGAAGAAAGATGATGGTAAGACAACGATCGAGAAGGCTTCTGACAATGATGACGTGGTGGCATTGTACCGCGAGGGCGATCGCCTGGGTTGGCTGTGGAAGCAAGGATATCTGGTGGGTAGTGGACCAATGAGATAGTGCGGCATGGATAGATTGGAGATTTTAGTGGAAGAGCCATCGGTTGCCGAGGTCCTGAATGTCATCCTTCCCAAAGTGCTTCCGGACGGGTGGACCTTAAACGAGAACTGCTTTGTGCGCCCTCACGAGGGAAAACAAGACTTGCAGCAATCTATTCCCCGAAAGATTCGTGCTGCCAGCAAGAAGGATATCACAACTGGGTTTATCATCTTGCAAGATCAAGACAGCAATGACTGCCGTGTGTTGAAGTCACAGCTGGTCGACCTATGTGAGAATGCCCAGCAGGGCAACAAGGCCGTACCTTATAAGGTGCGCATTGTCTGCCATGAGTTGGAGGCCTGGTATCTGGGCGATATGGATGCCATTGAGCAGGTGTTCCCACGTTTTCATGCAGCGAACTATAGAGGTAAGAAAAAGTTCCGTCAGCCAGACGATTGTAACAACCCCAAGCAAGAACTGAAAAAGATAGTGGGAGACTATCCCCAGATAGCAACGGCACGAGCGATTGCTCCGCACCTAGATATTGAGGATAACAGATCGCCCAGCTTCCGTTGCTTTGTTTCAGGAGTACGGTCGATGGTGGGGTGAGGGGAGAGTCATATAGATAATCTGAGTTATGATTACGCTACAGGATTTATACAACATAGTTGGGAATAAGATTGCCAACGAGACGGGGAAGGCTATTATCCGCAGCAACTTCCCTCCGCAGATCGCTGAGCAGATGTGCCATGCCATCGACGGACAGGAGAGAGCAGAGCACTTCCAGCGGCTGCTGATGGAATATAATGAGTGGCAGATGCAACAGCAACGTCAGCGGGAGATGGTGGAGAGGTTCTTGCGGGAGTATTATAAGTGAGAGTGAATTTGACGTTGCAGCAGTTTATTAAGAACGAAATGCGCTCGTGCTTGATGGATATAGGAGAGATTACCCCGGTGTATGTATAAAGGATGGGGGGAGTAGCACTGGAGGAGATTGAGGTTGCATTTTAATCGTCTTTGTATAATTAACAAAAAAGCGTAGTCTGGATAAGCAGGGTGGCAAGCAAAAGGCGCAAATGTTCCAGGTTGTCAAGATGAATCAGGAATTGTTGGCTTGTCAATGATTAATTCATTTTTTTAGGTAGGTTACTAATATTGTATGTTATGGTATTTGGGAAAGCATTATACTACCCGACAATAGATATTAAAGACGAGGAATGGCTGAAAAATGCCTATCTCTTTTGGGATGGTATATATACAATATCACCAGTAAGTTTGGCAGATAGGGCTTTTCAGAACAATACTACCCATTATCTCAAAGACGTGGGATACCTACAGACGGTTAATATTAACCCGAATAGTGTGGCGGTGAGGAATATGGCGTCAGTGGTGAGGCGGTTATCCAAGACAGCTGAAGGACAAGCATATTTGAAATGCAAATTGCCCGAGGATGTGTATTCGAATCCATACGATGACGCACGAAGCGAGTTTTATCTCCATCATGAAAAGCTGCCTCTGGAGATTCAACAGATGATAGGTGATAGGATTGGTGAAGACGGATGGGCGAGAGTGAGTGAGAATTTTGCGGACTTCTATATGACTATCTTGGCAGATAAAATAGCCAGTGAAAAATCTTTGGCGCTGCTGACATCAGATCTGCGGCACGAAAGTCTAGCTGCATTCAAGACAGTTGATTCGTATTCCAGACGCTATTCAATGGCTGGTCACCGAATGGAATCTCTTGGGCGATGTATGATGACGCGGATGATTATAGACGGGATTAGGATTGACCCTCTGACATCTATTGAAGATTTGCAAGTTTTTAAACAGCGTCACCAAACTGAACTGTGGAATTTCAGGAACGGATTGGAAGAAATAGTCAAGATGGATGTGCCACCGGATATTACTATGGAAGGACTTGAACAACGAGTAAGAGATGTTTATGAGAATAAGTTCAGACGGGCGTATCAAGACCTTCAGGATTCTCTTCACGGATTCGGAATACATTACCTGATAGGAGGCGGCGTAGCCACTTTGGCTTTTTCGGATGTCTCTACATGGTTTAATGACTTGTTGTCAGGGTTACCCGGACCTTATCAATTTGCTTTGGGTGCCGGTGCGATGCTCGCTTATAAAGGGTATAAAACCGTTAAAGAGAGCAAGGAAATTAAAAGAAAGCATCCGATGTCGTATCTCCTCTCCATCGAAAGGGAGTTGAGTGCGAGAGGATGATATAGAATTGCTCAAATAAAACTCCACCAATTTGGTGGTATCGAGGATATGCAAAAACTGGCGGATATTACGCAAAGTGAGCTGTAATTCCCCATAAATCTTGTTTTTTCCCCGAAAAAGTACAGGTGTTTGTGAGAAAATGGCTCGGAAAGCTTGATTCTAAAGGGTTTTGTGTTAATGTAAAATTCCCCGAAAAGGATCCTAAAACAGCCTAAAGATTAATCAACGATAGAATAGAAATTTAAAAGATTAATATATGAACATGAAATTGAGAAATATACCTTTTTCACCGCCAGACATGACGGAGATGGAGGCACAGGAAGTGAGGGAGGCAATTCTCTCGGGGTGGATCACAACAGGTCCACGAACAAAGAAACTGGAGAAACTGATTTCGGAGTATCTGCATACGGAAAAGACGGTGTGCCTGAACTCGGCAACAGCTGCCATGGAGATGGTGTTGCATCTGCTAGGCGTGGGGCCGGGTGACGAGGTGATTGTGCCTGCCTATACCTATACGGCAACGGCTTCGGTGACCCAGCATGTGGGGGCGAAGCTGGTGATGGTGGACTCGCAGAAGGACTGCGTGGAAATGGATTACGACCAGCTCGCTGAGGCTATCACGGAGAAGACGAAGGTGGTCGTGCCCGTGGACTTGGGTGGCATCGTGTGTGATTACGACCGGGTTCTTGAAATCGTGGAACAGAAGAAACATCTGTTCCGGCCGTCGAATGCGCTGCAGGCAAAGATTGGAAGAATTGTCGTGGCAGCTGACTGCGCTCATGCGTTTGGCGCGAGCCGAAAAGGAAAGATGGCTGGTGAGATTGCAGACTTCTCGTCTTTCTCGTTCCATGCCGTGAAGAACTTCACAACGGCGGAAGGCGGGGCACTGACGTGGAATTTGTCATTTGGTGATGAACAAATTCCGGTTCAAGGTTCAAGATTCAAGGTTCAAGGTGACGGGTTGGACTATATGCCTAACGTGCCTAAGAAGGAGGGGGAGACGTGGAATGAGTTGCTGTACAGGTTGAGTCAGCTGTTCAGCCTGCACGGTCAGAATAAGGATGCGCTGGCGAAGACGAAGCTGGGGGCATGGGAGTATGACATCATCGGTCCGTGGTATAAATGTAACATGACGGACATCATGGCTGCCTTGGGACTGGTACAGATGGAACGCTACCCGCAACTGTTGGCACGAAGGAAGGAGATAATCAAGCGATATGATGAGGGATTGAAAGATTTGAACGTAAAGGTTCTGAACCACTATGGTGAGGACTTCTCGGGCAGCGGACATCTGTATATCGTGAGAATGCTGGGGCTGACCTCTGAACAGCGCAATGAAGTGATCACGAAGATGGCAGAACGGGGCGTGGCATGCAACGTGCACTACAAGCCGCTGCCGATGATGACGGCATATAAAGCGCTGGGCTTCGACATTAAAGACTATCCGAATGCATACCACTTGTTCGAAAACGAAATCACATTGCCGCTACATACGAAACTGACGGATGAGGACGTGGAGTATGTCATCGCAAGCTTTAAGGAAGTATTGCGTGAGGTATAGCGGAGAAGCACCTGCGGTGCAGTTCTTGCTCCGACAAGCTACGCAAGCGCCCCTGCGGGTCGAGCGGAGAAAGTTGAGAAGCACCTGCGGTGCGGTTAAGAAAGTTGAGAAGCACCTGCGGTGCAGTTGAGAAAGTTGAGAAGCACCTGCGGTGCGGTTAAGAAAGTTGAGAAGCACCTGCAGTGCGGTTGAGAAGAATGGAGATACTATGAGCACATTATTTAAAAAGAAAGGAAAAGAGACTACTGCGGTGAAGAAGTCCGTGGAGGAACTGGCGGAGATGATTCGTGGAAAGGTGTTCGCCAAGGAAGTTGCGG
>Ga0256404_1003399_pt1 | contig 32498 bp, 29 predicted proteins | sample RumenRJG_01DNA_FD_185990 | JGI IMG/M metagenome (GOLD analysis project Ga0256404, IMG submission 185990) | Bovine rumen microbial communities from Lethbridge, Alberta, Canada - RJG_01 | ecosystem: Host-associated > Mammals > Digestive system > Stomach > Rumen | place: Canada: Alberta | collected...
TCCCGGGTGTGGTGGAGTATCTGGATGTGGAGCCTTTGAAATGATTAAACAATCCTATAAATATCTACCCGCCGTTCCCTGTTGCGTGAGCAACGGAGGACGGCAATTTTTATAAGATTCCAACAGTCCCAACAGACCCATCAGACCCACCCCCAACCCCTCCCTACAAAGGGAGGGGAGAAGCAAATGAGGGTAGGAGGCCCTCCTAAACCAAGCTCCATTCGAACACTAGCACGAAGCGCGCAGACAGTTAGAAAATCATGAGGCATTTTTGTTCCATTTGCGTGAAATAATCAACTGCCTCTCTCGCAGCCGTAACTGGCGATTTGAAAGAAAGTTAGCCTATCATTTGGTTAATTACCAAAAAGTTAGTAACTTTGCACCGCTTTTCGGCTTAACCGCTGGTTGACGGAAGAGTCGCCATACCATGTTGAGTTGGAACGACAAACAATTTTTAATCAAACAACAATGGATTTAATTAAAGTTGCTGAGGAAGCATTTGCAAGCGCAAAGCAGTATCCCGATTTCAAGCCGGGTGACACAGTGACAGTCGCTTACAAAATCGTCGAGGGTAACAAGCAGCGTATTCAGCTTTACCGTGGCATTGTTATCAAAATTTCAGGTCATGGAGACAAAAAGCGCTTCACCGTGCGCAAGATGTCTGGAACAGTAGGTGTGGAGCGTATCTTCCCCATCGATTCTCCCAGCATTGACAGCATCGAGGTGAACAAGCGTGGTAAGGTGCGTCGCGCCAAACTTTACTATCTGCGTAAGCTCACTGGTAAGAAGGCCCGCATTCAGGAGAAGCGTACCGTTGCCGCCAACGCTGAATAATCTTCGTTTTATTCCTGCCAAGGCAAGAAAAAAGAACTCAATCGCCATAGAGCGGTTGAGTTCTTTTTTAATTTTTAATGTCTTAGGGTCCTTTCATTCGCCTTCCTCATAGTTTATGCTCGCATCGGCGTCGCCGTAGAGGGCATCTTTCAGGTCTTCCCACGACTGGAAGCCAGCGAGCAGGGCCAGGCGGTTGAGCGTCTGTTTGGAGGGTTTCTCCTTTCCGCTCAGAATTGATTCAACTCTCTTCATGGAAGAGAAGTGGAAGTGACGATTGGCAATCACTTTCTTCATAACATCAAACGTTGTTTAAATCTACTGCAAAATTACGAAAAACAAATGATACGGCAAGGATAACTCACATTAATTTCGTAAATTTGCACTTAGAAATAAATCCCTTCGAAATGAAAGAAATAACTTTGAAGTACGGATGTAATCCGAATCAAAAGCCCGCCCGCATCTACATGGAGCATGGCGAGCTCCCGGTAGAAGTGTTGAACGGACGTCCCGGCTACATCAATTTTCTTGATGCGCTCAACAGCTGGCAGCTCGTCAAGGAGCTCAAGGCAGCCACGGGAATGCCTGCTGCCGCCAGTTTTAAGCACGTCAGTCCTGCGGGTGCAGCCATTGGCCTGCCGCTGAGCGACACGTTGAAGAAGATATACTTCGTCGACGACGTTGATTTCGAACTCACTCCTCTGGCTTCGGCCTACGCCCGTGCACGCGGTGCCGACCGCATGTGCTCCTATGGCGACTTCTGTGCGCTGAGCGACACTTGCGATGAGGCTACGGCTCGGCTCATCAAGCGCGAGGTGAGCGACGGCGTGATTGCGCCTGACTATACGCCCGAGGCTCTGAAGATATTGATGACAAAGCGCCGTGGCACCTACAACGTGATTAAAATCGACCCCAACTACGTGCCCGAGCCCATCGAGCGCAAGCAGGTGTTTGGCGTCACCTTTGAGCAATTGCGCAACAATGTAGACCTCAACGATCCTGCCCTCTTTGCCAATATCCCCACGAAGAACAAGGAGTTTACGGCTGAGGCTAAGCGCGACCTCGTGATTTCGCTCATCACGCTGAAGTACACGCAGAGCAACTCTGTCTGCTACGTCAAGGATGGCCAGGCCATTGGTATCGGCGCTGGTCAGCAGAGCCGCATCCACTGCACGAGACTCGCTGGCAGCAAGGCCGACGAATGGTGGCTGCGCCAGTGCCCGAAGGTGATGGCGTTGCCTTTCAAGGAGGGTATCCACCGCGCCGACCGCGACAACTGCATCAATGTGTATGTCTCCGACGAATGGGAAGATCTCTTGCAGGAAGGAACATGGCAGCAGTTCTTCACCGAGAATCCCGAGCCGCTGACGCGTGAGGAGAAGAAGGCGTGGATTGCCAAGAATACCGATGTTGCCCTGGGCTCTGATGCATTCTTCCCCTTCGGCGACAACATCGAGCGTGCCCACAAGAGTGGCGTCCGCTATATCGCGCAGGCTGGCGGAAGTATTCGCGACGACAATGTCATCGAGACTTGCGACAAGTATGGCATCGCCATGGCCTTCACTGGCGTGAGATTGTTCCATCATTAATTTGTGAGTTTTTGAGTTTAGGAGTTTTTAAGTATGGACGATTTTGACCAAATACTCGAGAGCGGCATCGTCTTCAAGGGTGCGCCGAAAGGCGGTCCAAAGGATGACGGTAAGGTGAAGACGAAGGCCAAAAAGAAGAAATACATCACGGGCGCCCACGGCAGTGGCTCAGCCCGTCAGAAAGCCAAGTACCGTGAACAGCGGGCCAACCGCCGTTCGCAGCACAAAGGTTGATTACCAGGAATAGAAAAGGCCGATAAGCTATCGTTGCTTATCGGCCTCTATTATTTTTTGCGGCTAGATGCTTGGGATGTTTAGTGGTTAGATGCATAGGAGAATGCAAACGGGAATTGTCTCTTGGGATGGATAACATTGCGTGAATGAGCCGGGAATGGCGATAGGCGTTTATAAATCCGCGATTTCCTCGACAGAGAGTCCTGTGATGTTGGCAATTTCATCCGTGGGCATTCCTTTGGCTTTCAGCTTTCTGGCTATAGCAAGACCATTATCTCTTGCGCCTTGTGCCTTGCCTTCAGCTATTCCTTCAGCTTTTCCCTTCTCAAATCCTTTTTTCATTCCGATTTTTTCTCCGACTTTCTTGGCTGTATTGACAGCATTCTCGATGTCGCGGTAGGCATTGACGCTGGTCTCGTATTCTCTGAGTTCCTCAGTTGTCAGCTTTGCTATCTGGGCCGCGTCGAAGAGACGGGTGAAGATGCGCTCCTGCAGTTTGGCCGGACGATTGAGCAGGTTGGTCATGTTGCGCAGGGCATAGAGCCACTTGTCGAATAGCGTATCAAGTTCGTTCAGATTCTTCTTGAAATTGACAAGTTCTATATAATAGTAAGTGAGCTTGTCGTAGAAGACCTCTTTGGTCTTGACATTCATGAGTTTCACCTCACTGGTGATATCTCCGTTGCCTTTTCGGCCTTCGGGAAAGGCAAAGTTGAGGATGCCTACGGTATAGACCTTGTTGAGTTTATAGTCCCACTTCCCTTTCTTCGCCTGTTCTGCAATTGGGAATGTGGAATAATAGATGGAACGGTCCTTGTAGAACTCCTGATATACGTTTTGCATTTCCACGATGATACGCGATCCGTCGGCAGTCTGGCAATAGACGTCAAAGATGGCCTTGCGCTCTGTCTCGCTTGCGCCGAATTTCTCTGCGTTGCGATAAGACACATCCTCAATGACTTCCTCACCGTCGAAGAGGGCGTTGAGGAAGCTGATGAGCAGGTCCTTGTTCATCGTCGTTCCAAAGATCCGCTTGAATCCGAAATCCGTCAGTGGATTGATATATACTTCACCGCTATGGTCCATATCTACGTGCTTCTTTATGTTGTCTTGTTCAATATTATACTTGCAAATATAGATAAATTTCTTGAAATCTAAGTCGGAAGAGGTAAAAATAAACGGTAAGAGAATAAAAAAGCGGAACTCCCGCTTGGGAATTCCGCTTATGTAGTTTCCTGTATGAAGGAAAATTAGTCGCAGTTGGCGAGCTTGTGGTCAGAACCCAGCACGTCGGTGATCTTCTCCTTGTACATGTCTGTCATGTAAGCACGAGCCACCTTGCCATACTGACGAGGATCGAAGTACTCAGGATGCAGAGCCAATGTCTCACGAACACCAGCTGTGTAAGCCAGACGAGAGTCGGAGTCGATGTTGATCTTGCAGACAGCGCTCTTGGCAGCCTTGCGGAGCTGATCCTCGGGAATACCAACAGCATCAGGCAGCTTGCCGCCGTACTTGTTGATGATGTCGACATACTTCTGAGGAACTGAAGAAGATCCGTGGAGCACGATGGGGAATCCGGGGAGTTTCTTCTCGATCTCTTCCAGCACGTTGAATGCCAATGGAGGAGGAATCAGACGACCTGTCTTCGGGTCACGTGTGCACTGCTCGGGCTTGAACTTGTAAGCTCCGTGAGAAGTACCGATGGAGATAGCCAAAGAGTCGCAACCAGAACGCTGGCTGAACTCGATAACTTCCTCAGGACGTGTGTAGTGAGACTCCTCAGCAGAAACCTCGTCCTCAACACCAGCGAGCACACCCAGCTCAGCCTCGACAGTTACGTCGAACTGGTGAGCGTAGTCAACGCACTTCTTTGTCAGCTCGATGTTCTCATCGAAAGGCTTAGAAGAAGCATCGATCATCACTGAAGAGAAGCCCATATCTACGCAGCTCTTAACGAGCTCGAAGCTGTCTCCGTGGTCGAGGTGAAGCACGATCTCAGGATGGTTGCATCCCAAAGACTTTGCATACTCAACAGCACCCTCTGCCATGTAGCGGAGAAGGATTGGGTTGGCATAGTTGCGGGCACCCTTGGAAACCTGAAGGATCACCGGTGAACGAAGCTCAGAAGAGGCTGTGATGATAGCCTGCAGCTGCTCAAGGTTGTTGAAGTTGAATGCAGGGATAGCATAACCGCCGTTGACGGCTCTTTTGAACATCTCGCGTGTATTGACGAGACCTAAATCTTTATAACTTACTGCCATTGTATATAAAATTATAAACTAACAATCTTTTTTTTTGTTCACTGCAAAGTTACTATTTTCTTTGTGTTTAACAAAACTTCCCTCCAACTTTTACGAATACGATTGGTTAAAAAAACTAATAATTTGTAGTTTTGCTATATTCATGTAGCAATATCAAGACAAAGCCTTCGTGCGGCTGTTGTTCTTTTAGTTTTTCTTGCTTACTCTTCCGCTCTTGTCCAATTTCAGGACTGAGGCTTGAAGTTTTTTGCTCGTATGGTCGAAGATGAGGTTGGGGTTGATGTTGCGGCCTTGGAAGTGGATTTCGAAATGCAGATGCTCTGTTGTGGCGCGCCCTGTGCGGCCAGTGAGACCGATTACCTGACCGGCCTTGACGTGGTCGCCCTTCTTGACGAAGTTCTTGCTCTGATGGCTGTAGAGCGTCTCGAAACCGTAGGCATGGCGGATGACGATGCAGTTGCCATAGCCGAAATAGGGACCGGAGCGGGTCACTACACCGTCAAAGGCGGCGAGAATCTCGTCGTTGGGCTTGGTCTTGATGTCCACTCCCTTATGGTTGCGGCTTCCACCGTAGGGGCTGATGACGTGGCTTCCGGGCAGGGGATAGTCCCAATGCTGCTTCTCCAACTTCTGCAGGTCGAGCTCGAAAGCGCTATTTTTCTCGAAGGGATCCTCTTTGGCATCGTCGGGGTCGAGGCTCGTGATGCCTTTGCTCTCGCGGCGGGGTGGCTGTACCACCTGCACGTAGTTGCTGTGCTTGCGGAAGGTGAGCGTCTGATGATGGAGGCGGTGACTGTCGGGGTCGAGCAGCGTCTCGGGATTGATCCATCCGCCATTGACGAGGATGGCGACAAAAGCCCTCACCTCGCCGTTCTTCGTTCCGACGATGGCGATGGTCTGTCCGGCCTTCACGCGGTCGCCCACCTTCACAAGGTTCTGCGCGTTCCAGCCATAGACGGTCTCAAGACCGTTGTCGTGGCGGATGACGATGGTGTTGCCATAGCTGGTCTGGGTGGAGAGACGTACGGTGCCGCCAAACATGGCCTTCACGGCATCGCCCTTTGTCGTCGCGATGTCGAGATACTGACCATCAACAACCTTGGCCTTGCCGACAGGCAGCGGGAAGGAATAACCGTCCTTGCCCAATGCCGAGAAATCGATGCTGAACGCATCGCTGCGCGCGAAGAGATTCGGCGTCGGCACGAAGATCTGCTGTTGTTCGGCTTGAGTAAAATGTATGGGGCCTGCTGTTGACGTAGAAACGGCCAACAGCATCAAGAAGATGATATTCAGTAGTTTGACTCGCATTTCTTTCGTTAGTTTTTGGTCTTGTGCAGACATGAACCATGTCCGTACTGTCTGAATCTTTTGGGCGGGGCGTTGGGTCAGGTATGGGCTATCTCAGCACGATAGCCGTGAAGATTCTGCCCGAATTGATACCGAGGCGGCGGGCAGAGAAGAACGTGTCGCTCTCCTCATAGGTGTCGATGGCGCAGTCGAAGATGTTCTCGGCCAATACGCCAGCCTTCTGCAGGTCGTCGCGGTTGCAGAGTTTTAAGTCGATGTGCCATTTCATTGGTTGCGCGTCATCGGCATGCATGCGTGGCATCTTCGTGGCAATGCGCTGCATGTCGAAGCGTTCATCAGCGAAGGTGTCATAAACCTCATCGCCCACCTCGAAACTCTCCTTGGCAATGCCCGGACCGATGACGGCCTTGATGTCCTGGGGAAGGGTAGCGAACTGCAAGCGCATCTCGGCAATGGTGCGGATGACGATGTGGCGGAGCGTGCCGCGCCAGCCTGCATGAACGGCGGCTGCGGCGTGATGTGTCGCGTCGTAGAGCAATACGGGAATGCAGTCGGCGGTGGAGACGCCAATCGCCACCTGGCTGACGTCGGTCATCACTGCGTCGACTCCCTCTATCAGGTTCTGCTGGGCAGAAGAGGGCAGGGTGAAGTAATGGGGACCGATGCGGCGGCTTTCCACACCGTGCACTTGGTGGGGCACGATGATGCGTCCGGGCTGGATGCCCAGTTCGCGGGTCAGCGCCTCACGGTTGGCGGCAACGTGCTCTGCAGTGTCGCCGCAATAAGCGTTGATGTTGAGACTGGAGTAGAGACCCGTGCTGACACCTCCTGCGCGTGTGGTGGAGAATGCCGTCACGGCAGGATCCATTTGATAATAGTGCAGCTGCGGTGTCATTCGTCGGTATATTCAAAGTCTTCCAGTTCCTCGATGTCGTCGGCATCGTCTGTCTCTTCGGTGTCAACCGTCTCCACATCGTCGTCCATGCCCTCGTCCTTGAGTTCTTCGGGAAGCTGCGATACCTCCTTGTCGCGGTGTACGAGGGTATCTTCGGCCGTGATTTCCTGCAGCTTGTTGCTCTCGCTGTTCAGCTCGCGCCACAAGACATCCTTCAGCTCGTCGATGCCATAGCCGGTAACCGAGGAGATGAAGACCACGGGAAGATCGTCGGGCAACGTCTCGTGGAGCATTTGGATGAGCTCTTCGTCGAGCAGGTCGCACTTCGTGACGGCCAGCACGCGGTGCTTCGAGAGCATCTCCGGGTTGAAGCGCTCCAATTCGCCGAGCAGCACCTCATAGTCGTGCTTGATGTCGTCGGTGTCGCCGGGCACCATGAAGAGCAGCAGCGAGTTGCGCTCGATATGCCTCAGGAAGCGCAGTCCGAGTCCCTTGCCCTGGCTTGCGCCTTCGATGATTCCGGGGATGTCGGCCATGACGAAACTCTGATTGTCGTGGTAGGCCACGATGCCGAGCGACGGCTCAAGCGTCGTGAAGGGATAGTTGGCAATCTTGGGTTTGGCGCTCGAAAGGGAAGAGAGCAGGGTGGACTTTCCGGCGTTGGGGAATCCCACGAGACCCACATCGGCAAGGAGCTTCAGCTCGAGAATGATGGTCATCTCCTGCATCGGCTCTCCCGGCTGTGCGAAGCGCGGCGTCTGATTGGTCGACGTGCGGAATTGCCAGTTGCCCAGTCCGCCGCGGCCGCCTTTGAGCAGCACCACCTCCTGTCCGTCGTAGGTGACGTCGCAGATGTACTTTCCGGTTTCGGCGTTATAGACCACGGTACCGCAGGGCACGTCGATATAGGCATTCTTGCCTTTGGTGCCGTGGCTTTTATCGCGCCCGCCATTGCCGCCATGCTCGGCAAAGACGTGACGCTGATATTTCAGATGGAGCAGCGTCCAGTAGTTGTGGTTGCCGCGCAGGATGACGCTGCCGCCATCGCCGCCGTCGCCGCCGTCGGGACCTCCATTGGGTTGATATTTCACGTGGCGCAGGTGCATGGAACCCTTGCCGCCTTTGCCCGAGCGGCAGTATATCTTTACATAATCTACAAAGTTGCTCTCCATTTGTTTTCTTGTTTGTTTTATTGATTAAAGATTGTCCACCACCTTGCAGATGTCTGCGAAGATGCGGTCGAGTTCGCCCAGACCGTTGATGTGATGGCGGATGCCCTCTTTCTCATACCACTCGATGAGCGGGGCTGTCTGTGTGTGATAGACGTTGAGACGCTTCTTGATGGTCTCCTCGTTGTCGTCGCTGCGTCCGCTCTGCTTTCCGCGGAGGATGAGGCGCTTCATCAGTTCGTCCTCGGGGACGTCGAGCTCGATCATGGCAGCCACCTTGTGTCCGCGCTCTGCGAGCATCTTCTTCAATGCCTCTGCCTGCGGAATGGTGCGGGGAAAACCGTCGAAGATGACGCCCTCATGATCCTTGCCGAAGCTGTCGTAGACAGAAGCGAGGATGTTCACCATCAGATCGTCGGGGATCAGCTTGCCCTCGTCGATGTATCCTTTGGCGGTCTTGCCCAGTTCTGTGCCGTTCTTGATCTCGTTGCGCAGCACGTCGCCTGTAGAGATGTGTTTCAGTCCGTACTTCTCAATCAGTTTGTCGCTCTGGGTGCCTTTGCCGGAACCCGGTGCACCGAAAATTACGATATTCTTCATTTCTTGTTATTTATAAATAATCTTTTATGATTCGATATAGATGTTATTTTTGGGGCGCAAGAATATCTATCCCGGGCGTCTTTGTTTTTATTGTCGTCCAGGAACCGATGGCAATCGTCTTGCTGTGTCCGTGCTGCCGGAACGATAAGACGGTCTCCACTTGCTCCACGCTCCTTCTGCGCTTACTCCACTACGGTGTAGATGTCGCGCAGGTTGCGTCCCTGCTGGTCGTAGTCGAGTCCGTAGCCGACGATGAAGTCGTTGGGAATCTCCATGGCGCAGTATTCGATGTTGAGAGGCACCTGCAGCTTTCCGGGCTTTACGAGCAGCGTGCAGATGTGGAGCGAGCGGGGATTGCGGGTGCCCAGCGTGTCCAGCATCCGCTTCATCGTGTTGCCCGTGTCGACAATGTCCTCAACGATGATGACATCGCGGTTTTCCAGGTTCTCGTTGATGCCGATGATTTCCTTGATCTTGCCCGTGGAGGTCGTGCCTTGGTAGGAAGCAAGCTTGACGAACGAGATCTCGCAGGGAATGGTGAGATTACGCATAAGGTCGGCAGCGAAGATGAACGAACCGTTCAGTACGGCCAGCAACAAAGGATTCTTGCCGGCCATGTCGTGATTGATCTTCTCAGCCACGGCAGCCACGCGCTTTTGGATTTCACTCTCGGAGATAAAAGTCTTGAACGTCTTATCCAGAATTTTGATTGTATCCATCTAATAAATATCTATTATAGTGCAAAATTAGTGGAAATCGGGCGAAGAACAAAATAAACAGTTTACTTTTTATGGGTTACGGCCGCAACATCCCCCGAATCCCGCCAAAGAAAGGGCTATAACGGTTTTCTGTATTAGCCAATTCCTACTAAGGTCCTGGATTGCGGCGAGCCTACTTACAGGCAATTCCATGTTTCTCTGCACTTGGTATATTTGGTCACGAACTCTCGTGACAATTGTCACGTTTGTTCGTGACAACCGTCACGTTCGTTCGTGACAATTGTCACGTTCGTTCGTGACAACCGTCACGTTCGTTCGTGACAACCGTCACGTTGTTTTCGTGACAATCGTCACGTTGTTTCGTGACAATCGTCACGTTGTTTCGTGACAATCGTCACGAAACATTAACCAATCAATTGAAGTTGTTTGGCTCTTTTTCCTTCTAAAGGCCTTTTCTTCCTCCTATTTTTATTATCTTTGCAGAAAACAAACCTTCGTTTATGAAACATACTCCTTTATTATTCTGCACAGGATTGTTGTTGGCACTCGCTTCGTGCCATACTCCCTATCAGGTGGCTTCGGTCAGCCGCACGCGCATTCTGATAGACTCGCGCTACGATGCTCATCCTGATGCCAGTGCAGAGGCGTTCATGCAGCCTTACAAGCATGACGTCGACAGCATCATGAACCCGCTAGTGGGTGTTGCCGCAAGGGAACTCGACGTCTATCAGCCCGAAAGCCCGCTCTCCAATCTCATGGCAGACATCATGGTGTGGGCCGGAGCGAAATACAATGAGCGTCCCGACATTGGCGTGTACAATATGGGTGGCATAAGGGCCAGCATTGCCAAGGGAAATATCACTTATGGCGATGTCATCGACCTTGCGCCTTTTGACAATAAAATCTGCTTTCTCACGCTGAATGGCCGGCAACTGATGAAACTGTTTGGCGAGATGGCCGCATTTGGCGGACAGGGCGTCAGCCACGGAGTGGAACTCGTCATGACACCGAAGCTGCAGCTCGTCAGTGCCAAACTTAACGGTGAGCCGATAGATCCCAACCGCAACTATCGCATTGCCACGATTGATTATCTGGCACAGGGCAACGACAAGATGCCTACGTTCAAGGAAGGTACAAATCTCGTTGCGCCTAAGGGAGAAGAGAACAACTCGCGCTACATCATCCGCGACTATTTCCTCACGATGAAACAGCAGGGCAAGATGATTGACGCTAAGATAGAAGGAAGAACAACCATAAAGAAATAAAACGATGAGAAAGATTTTCATACAGTTTGTCTTTGCCGCAACCATGGCTATGACCACGTTGGCGGCCTACGGTCAGAAAACGCTCACCATACTCCATACCAACGACACCCACAGCTGCATCTATCCGCTCAAGCCGACGCTGCGCGATACGACCATTGCCGGCCGGGGAGGATTCCTGCGCCGCATTGCCATGCTTAAGGAAGAGCGGGCGAAGGACCCTGACCTGCTGCTCTTCGACAGCGGCGACTTCTCGCAGGGCTCGCCCTACTACACGCTCTTCAAGGGCGACGTGGAGGTTGGACTGATGAACAAGATGGGCTACGTGTGCTCTACGATTGGCAACCATGAGTTTGACTTCGGAATAGACAACATGGTGCGCATCTTCAAGAAGGCCAACTTCCCCATTGTCTGCAGCAACTACGATTTTACGGGCACTCCTCTCGACGGTATCGTGAAGCCCTATCTCATCGTGAAGCGGAAAGGAATCCGAATAGGCGTTTTTGCCCTCGACCCAAAATTGGAGGGATTGGTATTCGAAAAGAATTATGAGCCGATAAAATATCTCGACCCGATAGCCTGCGCCAACAAGTGGGCCCGATTCCTCAAGGTGGACAAGAAGTGCGATATGGTGATTCTCATTTCCCACCTGGGATGGGGCGAGCCAACGGATGGCATTGATGATCAGTCGGTCATTGCCAACAGCCGCTATATCGACCTCGTGCTTGGCGGCCACAGCCATACTTTTTTCAAGAAGCTGGAATATCAGAAGAATCTGGACGGAGCAATGATTCCCGTCGACCAGAACGGCAAGAATGCTGTATGGGTGGGAAAGCTGACGGTTACTCTGGATAAGAAGTAAGTCGACTGGGTGATGCGGAGAGCTTCCGTTGGCTTTGGAACGCCGTTTAATCGATATGCCGACGGATATCCGTGCATTATCTCTTGTAGGTAGAAAATAATAAATCCCGCTGACTCTTGGTGGTCAGCGGGATTTTTATGTTGGATGATGTTGTTGCTATTCGAAGTAGAAGGTGAGCACGACCATCTTTGTATGTGCCTTGTTCACAGATTGCGCGTAGGGTCGCATGGCAGCATCGCGCAATTGGTTGGGGTGGCTGGTGTCGAGACTGTTGGTGAGGCTGTAGGCAAATTTCAACTCAGGCCGCAACTTGAAGTAGGGGAGATAGAAGTCGAAGCCAGCGCCAATCTCAGCCAGCAGGTCGTATTGCTTCAGCTTGATATAGTCGTCATCCTTGGGATTCAGATTAATCATCGGGTTGAGGCCCGCAATGAGATACGGTCTGTGGTTGCTGACGCGCGGACCAGCGAAGATTAGTTCGCAGGGCACGGCGAAATAGGCTGTCTTCAAGTCCTGCACCTGTTCTATGGGTTTGCCTTCGGCGGTCGTCTGTCGCATGTTGTGGAAAGTGATGTGGCGGGAACCGAAATACATCGTTGGGGCAACGCGGAACTGGAAATGGGTAGACAGCCGCAGTTCGCCGAGCACACCAACGTTGAAGCCAGCGTCCCAGCGGTCCTGGTCGGTGGTGACGAGCGTCTCTGTGGTCGTTACGTCCTCGCTTGTGACTACCTGCGGACCAGCGTTTTGCAGTTCAAGGTCCTGCAGGTGCGTGCCGACCAGCACACCGAAATGAAACGTGCGCAAATCGGTATAGGGGCGGTTTTGAACCTCTCCGGTATAGAGCTGGGCCGATGACGGGATGCAGCCGATCAGCAGCAATAATAAAAAGAACAAATTTCTTCTCATGCTTTAAATAACGTCTGTCGAAGAATAATATTGTTATTGCCCGCACAACATTCTGCAGTTCCGCGTTGTGTGGTCATTTGAATCGTATTCATGCAGGCTGAGCCGTTCAGTCCAAGAGGGCAGAAGTTTTTCCTTTTTCACGAAAAAAACATACCTTGTTTTAGGTATTCTCGAAAAAATATCTTATCTTTGCACCATACTTTTAGGTATTTTACCAAAGACAAAAAATAAAACATTAATAATAACATTAAAAATTTAAAACTATGGCATACGTAATTGGTGACGACTGCATCGCTTGCGGTACATGTATTGATGAGTGCCCGGTAGGCGCAATCTCTGAAGGCGAGAAGTATTCTATTAACCCCGATCTGTGCACAGAGTGCGGTACTTGCGCTTCTGTTTGCCCGAACGAGGCAATCTCACTTCCTGAGTAATCATATTTGAAAACGACAATATGATAATATGCGGCTGCAGCTCTGACGAGTTGCGGCCGCTTTTTTTATGGAGATAGCTTCGATAGTAGCTATAGCTTCTATAGTTTCTATAGTTACTATAGTTTCTATAGCTACTATAGTTACTATAACAAAAAAGGCTGTGCAAATCTGCACAGCCTTTTATATACCTTTAAAAAAATCAAATTACATAGCCAATACCTGCTTTGCATACTCGTTGTCAGGATCGAGAGCCTGCAGCTTCTGAGCGTAGTTCTTGGCGCTTGGGAGATCCTTCTTCACGTTGATCTCGTAAACCATCATGTAGAAGTAAGAAGCGTTGAGCATCTGCTTCTCGCCACCCTGCAGGTCAGAGACACCGTCCAGCTTCTGGATGATCTCCTCGTAATAGGGCTTTGCCAAACCTTGCTTAGAATCGGGATCCATCTTGCCGTAAGTATCGGCGAGCAGATAGTTGCAAGTGGTCAGATACTTCGGGAACTTCTGCTTCATGCTCTGATAGAGGTCGATGGCCTTCTTGTAGGTATCGTTGGCCTCAGGTCTCTTGGCCTTCACCATAGCGTCGCCTACGCGGGTGTAGATGTCGGCCAGCTGATAATACTGATCGAATGTGGGCTCTGCACCGAAGCTCTTCTTCAGATAGTCAACAGCCTTGTCGAAGTCCTGCTTCTCCATGTACACCTCGGAGAGGTTGCCATAGAGCAGCTTGGTCTGCTTCTCGTTGTCCTTGTTGATTTCGAGAGCCTTCTGATAAGCACCGATAGCCTCGTCCAGCTTCTTGGCGTCCTTCAGAGCTGTTCCGTAGTAGGTGTAGTCCTCACCGGTGAAGTGAGCAGAGTCGCTCTGGTTGAAGAGCTTGTCGGCGTAGGCCAGAGCCTGATCGCTGTTCTTCATATCCGTGTAGCAGTAGAAAGCCACGCGGTTCCAGGCAGCCTTGCGGGGATTCTTGGCCAGAGCGGTCTGGCAGATGCTCACAGCCTTGTCGCGGTTGCCAAGCAGCCAGTTGGAGATGGCGTAGTTGGTGATATCCTGATCCTCCATGCTGGTGAGGTTGGCAACCTTGCCATAAGCCTTTGTGGCATCCTCGAATTTACCGGCATTGTAGAAGATACGGCCAGAGTAGGCATCCACGGGGAAGTCGGGACGGTTCTTGCGCAGCTGCTCCAGAGCGTCGACGGCAGCCTGCGGGTTGACGCCACGCTGCACGAGAGCGTACTTGTAGTAGCCATCGGGCTCCTTCGGATCGAAGTACATGGCGTTCTGGTAGTTCTGAGCTGCCTCGCCACCATCATCCTTCATCACGGAGATGTCGCCTTTCAGGATCCAAGCCTTGGCGTACTTGTTGTCGCGCTTCAGAGCCAGATCAGCGTACTTGGCGGCATTGGCGGTATCCTTCACGTTGAGATAAGCCTGACCGATGCCCACGAGCACTTCGGGGTTCTTCTTGTTTGCCTTGAAAACCTCCTTCACCTGGTCCTCAGTGTTGGGGGCCTTAGAAGCGATGATTTTCGTCACGTTGTCAATGATGGCCTTGTTGTTGTTCTGGGCCATCGCAGGAGCGCTGCCTACCAGCAGGGCACCCATCACTAAATATTTAATAGCTTTCATAGTCCACACAATTTAGTTTGTGATATCCATTTATTACTTAAAACGTGAAAAGGAGTCAGATGTTACTAACTATGGGTTGATATTAACATCTCTTACATTAATATTTCCATAAGCGGGCAGCAAACCTGCTTTCATGATGATGAGCTGGCCTCTTGGCGACTCTACGAAATGCTCGAAGGCTGCGGGCAAAGCGCGGCGCGGGTCGTTGAGCAGGGCGTAGATGGTGCGCACGAAGGGATACTGACCTGTCCAAATGTAATATTGGTAGGGCTTATAGGAGTTGGCCGGTGTGGCATGGTCGACGCTGCTCACGCTCATCACGCGGATGTTCTTGTTGAACGTCAGGTTGGTGGTGTCGCGCTTGTCGTTGAGCCAGTTGTTGCCAATGATACCTATAGCGTTGGGATTGTCTTCTACGTATTTGATGACTTCGGCAGTCTTCTTCACAGCCACGACGTTGGGATTGGCGATAGCCTTTCCGCCGAGGATGGAGTCCTCAACAAAGTGTACCGTGCTGGATTTTGGATTGTCGAATACTACAGAAATGGTCCCACTCTTGGAGCCGCTTCCCAATTGGTTCCATGTAGTGGTCTTACCCATGAGGATTTCTTTGAAGTCCTTGACAGATATCAGCGTGTCGCTGTTTGACTTGTTGACGATGAGCGCCAAGGCGTCGTAGCCGATCTTGATGGACTGCGGCAGATAGTTTTGTGCTTTCATGCTCTCTACCTCAGATGGCTTGAGGGCACGGGCAGCGAAGACGAGCCAGCATTTTCCTTTGAGCAACTGGTTGATACCGTCGGACTCGTTAGTATAAACGGGATTGAGATGTGCTTGGGGAAGAGAAGCCAGAAATACTTCTTTTTCCTCGTCGATGATAGGACTAAAACTCTCATCGGAGACGAAGCTAACCGTCCCCGATGAGGGTGTATCTGTACGACCATCCTTCGGCTGCTTGTTGTTGCAAGCAGCGAGGAGGATGGTCATAAGAGTGAATCCTACATAAATGAAGGATGTCTTGTTCATGCTTTTCAAATGATGTTACTGAAGACGGAACTGTACAGGAAGTGTGAAGCGTACGCGGACAGCCTGTCCGTTCTGCTTACCAGGAATCCACTTCGGCATGCCGCTAACCACACGTGCAGCTTCCTTGTCGAGTGAGGGGTCAACACCACGTGCGACCTTCACCTGGCTGATGCTGCCGTCGGGCTCAACGACGAACTGAACGATGACACGTCCCTGAACGCCGTTCTCCTGAGCAACTGCCGGATAGTTGATGTGACTGCTCAGATAGCTCATCAGAGCTCCCTGACCGCCGGGGAATGAGGGCTGCTGCTCAACGACCTCGAAGATCTTCTTCTCGACCTCGGGCTTCGGAGCAACGGGCTCATCGGCGACACGCTCAGTCACTTTCAGAATCTCACCCTTATCAGAGTTACCCTTTACGTCGAGGGCACCGATAGCGGTGTTGGTCTGCATCAGCTGATCCTGAGTCTTCATCATCTCCTCAGGCTTCACCAGGTTATCCTTCTTGATGACAGGAGCGGTGAACTTGATAGATGACTTCACTTCTTTTACAACTTCTTTCTTCTCTTCAACCTGAACCTGCTTGCGCTCTACCTTAGCCTCTTTCTTGGGCTGATCGAGAGCTGAGAGCTCTGTCACCTGCTCTACGGGGTGGTGAGCGGCCTGATACTTGTCGTATGCGGCTTTAGCCCAGGTGAGAACCATCATGAGTATTGCAAGTGCAGCTATAACGAGGATGGAGGTGAGGTTTCTTCGCGGAGTGTTTCTGCGGAGCTTATAAGCGCCGTAGCTCTTATTTCTTCCTTCGAAGATTAGGTCGGTCCATCCATTCGATGTTAAATCAATATTTGCCATTTCTTAACTTTTTAATCGTCAGACATGTGATTACTCCTTGACATTGTTCTTCTTCAGAAGAGCTTCGTCGTTCGGGTTAATCTTATCGATCACATACTTACCAATGCTGCAAATTTGCATTTCATCGAGAGCGTCAACCAGGTTCTTGTAGCTGGAGTTGTCCGTAGCCTTGATGATGACGGTCAGAGTCTCGATCTTCTTGTCGGGAAGGATACCAGCCTTGATTTCAGCCAACTTCTTGTTGTACACAGAGTCGGGCATCTTCTTGTTGGGATCGTCCTTTTCCTTGTCAAGAGCAATCTTTGCCTTCCTGACGTCTTTCACAGGCTGAGTGTCATCCTCAGTGGTGTGATTGATGAGCACCTCGCGGATACCCTTGGCGCCCCATGTAGTCTTCTTCAGACAAGAGGGATCTTCGGGCTTCACCATACCTGCTACGTAGTAAATCTGGTTGTCAGCGGTGACGTAGATCGTAATGGTGTACGATTCCTTTGTCACCGTTCTATCCTGATCTTGAATGTTCTTATCGTTACTAGGCATACTCAACTCCATGGTCTGGGGTTTGGCCAGAGACGTACAAAGCATGAAGAACGTGATAAGAAGCATCATCATGTCCACCATAGGCGTGAAGTCCACGCGGGTGTCCATTTTCTTTTGTTTGCTTAAACCTTGCTTAGCCATTTATCAGTCCTCCTCTGTCTTGTATTGAGTAATCAGATAGTAACGGTTCTCGGACATGTCCTGAAGTTCGGACATAATCTTCTTAATCGTCTTATACGGAGTCTTCTCGTCGGCCTTGATGGCGATTTTTGCATCGGGGTTGACCTCATGTGCGGCCTTCACCCAGATTTGGAACTCGCTCATTGCGGCGTCTCCAGTCTTGCCGGCTACAGAGTCGGTGGGGATACCATAGTTCTTCTCCACCTGAGGCATCTGTGTCTTGTCAAGAGAGAGATACTGTTTCAATTGGTTCATCGGCACACCCCACATAGGATCGTCGAGGAACTTCTTCTCCTCAGCAGCTGTCAGGCTGACACCGTACTGTCCAGTGACGTTCTCGAGAACGGCCTGAACATCAGTCACTTTATCCATGCTCATGAATATCTTGCCATCATTGCTGACAAGGATATTCAGCACGTTGTTCTCTGGAACCTTAATTTCCGATACTGATCCAGGCGTATTGACCTTCACCGGCTCTTGCTTCACGAACGTAGACGTCAACATGAAGAAGGTCAGAAGAAGGACCATCACGTCGGACATAGGGGTCATATCGATCCAGATGTCTTTCTTCTTAATTTTTACTTTACCCATAGTGATAAAATTTTAAAGGGTTAGCAAAAATTAAGCCTCGTCTGCGTGGTTAGCTTCGTATGTCTGAGCGATTGAGTAACCTACCTCGTCAAGTGCGTATGTCAGTTTATCGATCTTGTTTGTGTAGTAGTTGTAGAACACTACTGCGAGCCAAGAAGTTGCGATACCGGAAGCGGTATTGACCAAGGCCTCAGAAATACCAGTTGACAGAGCCAGAGAGTCACCGCCGCCACCTGCAGCCAGAGCCTGGAATGAACGAATCATACCGAGCACCGTACCGAGCAGACCGGTAAGAGTACCGAGGGTAACGATAGTAGCGAGGATGGGGAGGTTCATCTGCAGGGTAGGCATCTCGAGCTGAGTTGCTTCCTCGTGAGCCTGCTGGATCTTAGCCACCTTCTGAGACTTCTTCAGGTTAGCGTTGGCGCCAGACTCCATGTCCTTGTAAGCGATGAGAGAAGCGTTGACAACGTTGGCCACAGAACCCTTCATGTTGTCGCAGAGCTGCTGAGCCTTAGCGAAATCGTTAGCCTTCAGAGCGGCCTTGATGTTGGCCACGAACTTTGTCAGGCTGCCCTTACCGAAAGCGGTCTTCATGGCGAAGTAGCGCTCTACAGAGAGGCAAAGCACGGTCAGACCGAGTGTCCAGATGATAGGCACCACGAAACCGCCCTTGTAGATAGTACCCAGGAGGTTTACAGGACCGTTAGCTGTGTCGTTGCCCTGGAAGTTAGCGGGGTTACCGAGCACGAATTGATAGATACATACTGCAGCGATCAAGCATACAACGATGATCCAAAATGCACCTCTGATACCTGTGAAGCCCTGAGATTTCTTCGGGGCTGCTGATTTTTGATTAGTTGCCATAATGAATTGAATGTTTTAATTTTTTAGTTTATAAAATTAGTTGTTATGGAATTTCTACGCTCTTTATGGTTTGGAGGGCGATTGCTCACTCTTCGGACACAGGTTATTCTTCCGGTTTTTTTATTTTTCCTCGCAAAGGTAATAAATTACAATTTACTATCATTGCAATTAAGAAGATTTAACGAAATAAAGCCCGTTATTTTTTTGCGCAAAGCGGCAGAGTGCTCATCCGAGTTTTGCGAGCGCTTCCTTGATGCGCCGCATAGCCTCGCGGATGTTGTCCTCACTCGTGGCGTAACTCATGCGGAAATAGTCGGGTGCGCCGAACGCATCTCCGGCCACCGTGGCCACGTGGGCCACCTCGAGCAGATAGAGTGAGAAGTCGGTGGAACTGTTGATGGTGTGCGTGCCGTCGCTCTTGCCGAAGAAGCTGGAGCATTTGGGGAAGAGGTAGAACGCGCCTTCTGGGCAGTTCACCTCCAGTCCGTCGATGTCGCGTCCCAATGCCACGATGAGGTCGCGGCGGTGCTCAAAAGCCTGTCGCATGGCCTCGCGTGCTTCCTGCGGTCCGGTGTAGGCGGCGAGGGCAGCCATCTGGCTGACGTCGCAAGTGCCGCTGGTGTATTGTCCTTGCAGTTTGTTCATGCCTTTCACGATCCATTCGGGTCCGGCCACCCATCCCAGTCGCCAGCCTGTCATGGCGTATGCCTTGGAGGCGCCGTTGGCGATGATGACGCGTTCCTTCATTCCGGGGAACTCGGCCATGCTGTGGGTGTGGCCCACGTAGGTGATATGCTCATAAATCTCATCGGAGAGCACGAAGAGGTCCTCGTGACGGGCTACCACCTCGGCCAGTTTCTCCAGTTCGTCTTTGCTGTATACGCTTCCCGTTGGGTTGGAGGGCGAGCAGAGGATGACCATCTTCGTCTTCGGTGTGATGGCGGCCTCCAGTTGCTCGGCTGTCATCTTGAAGTCGTCCTCAATCTCGGTGCTGACGATGACGGGGGTGCCGCCGGCCAGTTTCACCATCTGAGGATAACTCACCCAGTAAGGAGCGGGTATCACCACTTCGTCGCCGGGATTGACGAGTGCCAGAATCGAGTTGCAGACGCCCTGCTTGCCACCCGTACCAACGATGATTTCCGAAGGACTGTAGTCCAAGCCGTTCTCGCTCTTGAGTTTGTCTGATATGGCTTGGCGCAGGGTGAGATAACCAGGCACGGGGGAATATTTAGAGTAGTTGTCGTCGATGGCTTTCTTTCCAGCTTCCTTGATGGCTTCTGGAGTGTTGAAGTCGGGTTCGCCCACACTCATGTTAATCACGTCGATACCTTTTGCGCGCATCTCGCTGCTTTTCTGTGACATGGCCAGCGTAGCTGACGGTGCCAATCTATTGAGTCTGTCGGATAATTGGGTCATAATCTTTTATTCCTTAAAAGCTTTGCAAAAGTAATCATTTTATTTATTAAAACGAAGTTTTTAGATTATTATTTCTGAAAAGGAAATAAAAATGTAAACATAAGTCACGCCGTCGTTGTCATTTGTTCATTTCGGAGGCTTATGTGTCGTCTTTTGCGATTGCATTTCAATCGCTTATCGAATGTCATTGGAGCAAAGCTTTGTCTCAAGAGAGGGCGGTTGCTGCTTCAATTGGAGAGGCAAGGAGACTATTATACCTATATATAATAGCAAGTTGCCATAATACCTATATATATTATAGAAAGCATGAGGAAACTCTATACCTATATATATAATAAGTACGAGGTACCTCCAATCAGAGGTATGACAAATTTAAAAACTGTGTGATTTACGCAACCCCCATCCGGTGGTAGGTAAACTGCTGAGAACTCCACACGAGGAGATTCGTCGAAACAATGTTTTTCCTCATCCCCTCGTTATGTTGACGCGACCCACTTCATGGGTAGACTGTCTTCATTTTCCGAGAGATGATCACATTACCACCGAGCGGTAATATCATTTATAATTCATAATTGGCAGGTGCGACCTTGCATTTCATCCATAGCTTAGTCTTTAATCTTCATCGTCAGGAATGTCGCCACTCCTGCAATGCCGAAGGATAGGAGGGCCGTCATTCCTGACAGCAGATTCCCAGCTTCCTCGACGTGATGAATCTGAAGGAATATGCCGAGTTCTACAACGTGCGTGCAGCCATTCAGGATTGGGGCGCACGCGACGACTACAAGGATCCCTCGCTCCTGACCAACGGAACCGACTGGCGGGACGAGCTCTTCCGTACGGCCTTCATGCAGAACCACAACGTGAGCGTCAGTGGCGGTACGAAGGATATGCACTATGCCATCAGCGGCGGCTATCTCGACCAGGACGGTGTGGGTATCGGATCAGGCTTCAAGCGCGCCAGCTTCCGCGCCAACTTCGACACCAATATCAATAAGTATCTGCAAGTGGGCTTCAACACCGCTTTCTCCAACACCAAGCAGGTGATCACCTTCGACGAGAGCAACATCATCCAGACGGCCCTCAACCAGTTCCCCGACGTCGCGCCCCGCAATCCCGATGGCTCGTTTGGTGTGCCGCAGGTGAACGACTTCGCCACCTACTACAGCAACCCGCTCTTCGAGGCCAGCATGAAGGAGAACCGCAACAACAACTACAGCCTCGACTACAACGTCTACGCCAACATCAAGCCTATCAAGGGCCTGAACGTCCGCGTAGAGTATGCCGGCAACCGTGGCTGGTTCAATACCTATTATTTCGTTCCTGAATACACTTACGGTAACATAAAGGTGGAGTCGCAGTCCACCCGTACCAAGAACGTCAGCAAGTATACCTCTTTTAAACAATACGCCACCTACGACTTCGACCCGTGGAAGGACAATCATTTCCAGATCATGGCCGGTCATGAGGCCCAGTGGGGCAACTGGGAGAGTCTTTCCGGTACGCGCAAGGGCTATATCTCCGATGTCCTTCACTCGCTCAACGTCGGTGACCGTTCTACCGCCACCAACAGTGGAGACGACGGTACGCAGTGGGCCATCGAGTCCTACTACGGTCGTTTGAACTATAATCTCCTCGACCGCTATCTCTTCACCGCCACGCTGCGTACAGATGGTTCCTCCAGCTTCGGTGAGGACAACCGTTGGGGCTGGTTCCCATCAGCCGCTTTCGCCTGGCGAATCAGTAACGAGAAGATCATGCAGAAGCTGCATTGGGTCAACAACCTCAAGTTGCGCCTCGGTTGGGGTATCGTGGGTAACCAGAGCTCCGGCAGCTACGCCTATGGCGCCGTGATGTCCAACACCGTAACCGCTACGCAGGATACCATCACCGTGTCGTTTGCCAAGAAGCCTTCTGAGGGCAGCACGCCGCAGCTCGTCGTTACGACCATCGGCGGTGAAGGTCTGCCGCAGGCCTTCTACGACCACACCACCATCCTCACCACCTTCGACGGCGATGCCACCGACAACGGTTGGAGTCCCAATGCATCCTATGTCGACGGCGGCAATGCCGATGGCAAGTACGCCTCGATCAATGTCGACGACGCTGGCAGCAACTGGTGGGGAACCATGGTGTTCTTCCGCAAGGACTGGAACGGCAATTCCTTCCCGCTCTCGTCCAACATTCCTTCGAGTGCGCCCGCTTCCAAGGTTTACCTCGCCTTCAATGTCTACGACAACAACTCGGCCATTGGCGGCACGGAGAGCGGTGCCTATCTGCGCTGCTCTATCTTCCCCATCGGCGATAAGGAATACGACTACGACTGGGGCTTCGCCTGGGACAACTATCCCGACACCTGGACGTGGGCCATCAAGCCGCTGGCCGACATCAACGGCAAGGCTCACAAGGGCATGTGGTATCGCTGTGTGGTCAGCCTCGACAACTACAGCGTGTTCCAGGGTCTCACCTATGCCGACATCGTCAAGGCAGGCATCAACCAGTTCCGACTCATGGAGATGAACCAGACCACCAAGGGCGGACACGTCGACCTGCGTATCGACAATGTGCGCGTGATTTACATTCCTTGAATCCAACGTTAATAAACTGAATCACAATGAAGAAAGCGAAATATATTTTTAGTTCTTTATTGCTCGTCATTGCAGCCCTGGTTTGCCAGAGCTGCAGCGACGACGACAATGACGATGCCCAGGCCACGACGCTCTCCGTATCGCTCAATGGCAAGGCCATCGACAAGCTCTCCTGTCCCGTAGGTGAGACCTCCACCATGCTCTCTGTGGATGCCGACGGCCGTTGGGAGGCTTCCATTCCCGATGCCGACACCGCATGGATCAGCATCACGCCCCACGAGGCTTACGGCTGGAACGTGAAAGATTCCACGGCCTCCAATGCGTCTTCTTATATGAAAGTGGTGGTCAAGACCAACCGTGGCGCCGCCCGCACCTCTGCCATCACGTTCACTGCCGGCGGCCTCACCAAGACCGTCACGGTGGAACAGTTGGGAACTTCCACAGATCCCAACGATCCGTTTGAGAGTGCCTGGGAGATGATTTCCCATCTGTCTTACGGCTACAACCTGGGCAATACCCTCGAGTCCAATCCCTCGGGCGACTGGTGGGACCAGCGCGCTCCGCACTCCGTCACCGACTGGGAGACCGCTTGGGGACAGCCCGTCACCACGCAGCAGATCATCGACGACATCAAGTCGAAGGGCATCAACATCATCCGTGTTCCCGTGACCTGGGGACCTCACATGGACGCTAACAATCAGGTCGACGAGGCCTGGATGAAGCGCGTTGAGGAAGTGGTCAACTACGTGCTGAAGGACAACAACTGCTACTGCATCATCAACGTGATGCACGACACTGGTACCGACGGTTGGATGCACACCACGGAAGAGAGCTACGCTGCCAGCTCGGCTAAGTTCAAGACTTTGTGGACCCAGATTGCCAACCACTTCCGCAGCTATGGCGACCACTTGATCTTCGAGTCGTTCAACGAGATTCTGCACGATGATTCGTGGGCAACGACACCCACTGCATCCGACTATGACATCGTGAACCGCTACAATCAGGACTTCGTCGACGCCGTACGCGCCACGGGTGGCAACAATGCTTACCGCAACATTGCCGTTACGACCTATGCCGCAACTTGCGACCAGCCCGCCCTTGACGGCTTCAAGGTGCCCACCGATATTCATGACAACCACATCTACGTATCGGTACACAACTACAATCCGTACAACTTCTGCAACGACAATTCCGGAACGAATGCCGACGGTTCAACCTACGACTACAACATCCGAGTGTTCGACGACGACTGCAAGGCTGTTGTCGACGACTACATGGCCCGCACTTCTGCACGGTTCAATCAGTTGGGGGTGCCTTACCTCTTCGGAGAGTTCGGCGCCATCGATGCCAAGAAGGATATGGGTGAGCGTGTGAAGTATGCCACCTATGTCGCTACGCAGATGAAGAAGTACAACACTACCGGCCTCTGGTGGATGGGCCTCTACGACCGCACCACCCACGAGTGGTACGAGGAAGAGATCGTCGATGCTCTCAAGGCTGTGCTTGGGAAGTAATATCCCCGGTCTTTCATAGTTAGCAATAACCCTAATCATTCATATATAGTCTGTTTGGGCGCGCTCCTCTGCTGTCAGTAATGGCAGCGCTGGGGTGCGCCTATTTTTGTGGTAGTGATAAGACGGTGGGTTGCTCTGCGGCAGGACGGGTCTCAGAGCAGTGGAGGCAAGGAACTGGGAACGGAGTGGTACTGGCGGGGACTGACGCCGAAGTGCTGCTTGAAGAGACGGTCGAAGTAGGGTAGATTGGAGAATCCGCTCGAATAGCAGACCTGCGACATCGACAGTTCTCCCTGCGCCAGCAGACAGCAGGCCACCCACAGACGGTACTCGTTGAGATAGGTAAAGAAAGTCTTGCCAGCTGCCTTGCGGAATTTCACACAGAAGGAGGTGTGTCCCATGCCCATGTGGAAGGCCATGGTGTCGATGGTGATGTCGCGCTTGTAGTTGCAGCTCACGTAGATGGCCACCTTCTTCAGCCATTCCACGTCCTTATTGCTCTTGGTGGCATGGCCCACAGTGGTGCAGTCGCTGCTTCGAGCTATCAGGTTGAGCACTTGAAGCAGCGTGGCAAAGCGGTCGGCGCGGTCCATCTTGCTGGCTGACGCAAGCAGGTGGTGCAGACGGTGGAGCGATTCGCCGGTGAAGCTCACGGAGTCGCTTATCCGGATAATCTTTCTGACCACCTCAGCCATCTCCTCAAACTGGGCACCGAGTTGCAGCAAAGAGTCTGTGTTGAAGATGACCGTAATGTTTTCCACCATCTTCTGTTTCTTGTCAAATTCCCACAGATGCGGCATGTTGGGCGGCACGAGCACCACCTCTCCGGGAGAAAAGCGCTGGGTGATGTCGCTGATGGTGCGCATGCCATGGCCGTGAACGATGTAGGTGAGCTCCCAGGTGGGCTGAGTGTGGAGTCCTATCTGTTCTTTGGATTGTAGAACGACGTGGTAGAATTGAAAACTTTCCATTGAATTATTGTTGAGCAACTGCAGGGCATCCTTGCTGTAGTTTTGGGTTGTCGTATTGATACATGCAAATATACAACAAACTTCTTAAAAGATAAGTCAAATAAACCTACTTTTTTATCATTAACTTTGCAGGCAAAAATGTCAAACTAACAATACTGTATGCTACAAGTCAATTCAATCATTCAGGATCGTAATAATATTTACTTAGCTTCAAAGCCCCGTTACGAGATACTGGATGGCCTCAGAGGCGTGGCCGCACTCATCATCGTGGCCTTCCACCTCTTCGAAACTTATTCAGCCGGACCCGCTTACCAGATCATCAACCATGGCTATCTGGCAGTGGACTTCTTCTTTGTGCTTTCCGGCTTTGTCATCGGATATGCCTACGACGACCGTTGGGACCGCATGTCGACCTGGAACTTTATCAAGCGCCGTCTGGTGAGGTTGCACCCGATGGTGATCTTCGGCTGCGTGCTGGGTGCCGCCGTATTCTATCTCACGGGCTGCAGCGGATTTGCCCTCGTCGACAAGACGTCGGTGGGCATGCTGCTCCTGGTGCTCTTCTGGTGCTTCACGATGATTCCTCTGCCTTCTTCCATGGATATCCGTGGCTGGGGAGAGACCAACCCTCTCAACGGTCCCGTCTGGACGCTGCAGTGGGAATATCTGGCCAACTTGCTCTATGCCCTTGTCATTCGCCGTTTGCCCAAATGGGGCCTGGCCATCTGTGTGGGCCTCTTCGCCTGCATGACCGTCATGCTCTGCCTCGATATTGACTGGCTCGGCGTTTGGGGCGAGGGACGCCCAACGGCCTACACCGTCATCGGCGGATGGAGTACCACTCCCGACCAGTTGCTCATCGGAGCCACCCGTCTGCTCTATCCCTTCTTTGCCGGTCTGCTGCTCTCCCGTTTGCACTGGCTCATCAAGGTGAAGGCTGGCTTCTGGTGGTGCGGACTGATTGTGGCCGTCATCCTTATCATGCCGCGCATTGGTGGTGCCGACGCTGCATGGATGAACGGACTCTATGAGTGCCTGGCCATCCTCGTCGTCTTCCCCCTCGTTGTCTGCATGGGTGCAGGCAGCACAGTGAAAGGAAAGTATTCTGTCGCCATCTGCAAGTTCTTCGGCAACGTCTCTTATCCTATTTATATCACCCACTACCCCTTGGTCTACATTCAGATATCCTGGGTGACCAACCATCCCAACGCAACATTGGGTCAGAACATTGCCGTGAGCGTGGGTCTGTACCTGATCGCCATCTTCAATGCCTATGCCGCCTTCATGCTCTACGACAAGCCTGTACGTGCTTGGCTGAAGACGAAGCTCTTCAAGGTGAAGGCCAAAGCTTGATAGACTTTAACGAGACAATTCATTAAGGATCTCTTTTATAGGTCCGATGGTTCTGCGCTACTTGTGGAGGCAGCATTCGTGCACCTTTCATAGGTAGCGCAGTCCGTCGGTAACCATTTTGAGCGATACTGAAATCCCTTCCTTTCCGCCTTTTTTCCGCCTCTACTGAAGCTAATTTTGCTTGCTTGTCAACTTTTGACAAATAGTATCATGTTCGGGCAAAATAGTATTATTTATTTTGGGCGAATTCTTTTAACTTTGCAATCGGAAAGAACCAACAACCAGAACATAAAACCTATAGTTGCAAAGCATCATTTGGTTTCCCATGTCTTGTTAGCGCTTTCTGCGGTGACGCTGAGGCTGCATCAGCGAGTGCGGCAATCGGTTCACCGGTTAGGATGGTCTACAAACATCTGCCCCAAAACGAAAAGTTGAGATTTCATTAGATAGTTTCTATTAGGTTACATTATAAAGTAAGTATTGGTTTTAACAAGTGACCCGACCGTGAGGCCGGGTCACTCTTCAAATGAAAATGAAAAAGAAATGAGAAATAAGTTATTTTGTTTTGCAATGATGATGGCCGCTTGCCTGGTCTTGCCGGCCACCGCTTCAACCCCCGCTTCGGCTCTTCATAAGAGACTGTTGAAGCTGCAGAAGCGCGGAATCATGATAGGTCATCAGGACGATCCCTTCTACGGCACCACTTGGAAGTGGGACCGCGGACGCAGTGACGTAAAGGAAGTCTGCGGCGACTGGCCTGCAGTGATGGGCTTCGAGTTGGGCAATCTGGAGCTCGACTCTGCCCGCAACCTCGACGGCGTGCCCTTCGACCGCATGCGTGAGGAGATCCGCAACCAGTATGAGCGCGGAGGAATCTGCACCATCAGCTGGCATCCCACCAATCCCACCACGGGCAAGAACGCCTGGGATCCCTCGGGCCGCCCCGTGGGCAAGATTCTCACGCCGATGACGACTGAGACGGAGACCTTCGACCTCTGGCTCAACCGCGTGGCCCGCTTCATCCTCTCGCTGAAGACGAGCGACGGCAAGCCCATCCCCGTGATTTTCCGTCCGTGGCACGAGATGAGCGGCGGATGGTTCTGGTGGGGCAAGGACTCTTGTACGCCCGAGGAATATCAGAAGCTCTATCGCCGCACCATCGACCATCTGCGCAAGAGCGGCATCACGCAGTGCCTCTATGCCTACTCGCCCGGCGGCGACCCTAACGAGACCGTCGACAACTTCATGAAGTTCTATCCCGGCGACGACTATGTCGACCTCGTGGGCTGCGACCTCTATGGCAATGAGAGCAAGGACAAGTATATCAAGGAGATGCGTCAGGAACTGGAGGTTGTCTGCCAGGTAGCCAAGAAGCACAAGAAAATTGCCATCGTGGCCGAGACCGGCTCGCGCAACACTCCCGACCCGACGTGGTTCACCACTGGACTCTGGGCTGCAGTGAAGGACTTCCCCGTGAGCTACCTGCTCCTTTGGCGCAATGCCTGGGACCAGCCCAAGGAGAACTTCGGACCGGCGCCCGAGAAAGCCTGCGCCGACGACTTCCGCGCCCTCTACAAAGAGCCGAAGAGCCTCTTCCTGAACGATATCAAAAAATAGCTGAATCACAGGTTGGCGGAACCCATAACGCGTGGAGGCCTTGTCGGCAGTTGACAAGCCTCCAGCCGCAGCCCCTTCCACAAACATTGGTCTGAATAAGAAAATAATCAAAAACATAATAAACTATGTCCCAAGAATTTCAAGACAAAGTAGCCGCTCTCCGCGCACGCCACGAAGAACTGCTCAATAGAGAAAACAAGCCCCTTGACCACAATAACGGAATCTATCAGAAGTGGCAGTATCCCATACTGACCGCCGAGCATACGCCCCTGGAGTGGCGTTACGACTTCAACGAGAAAGACAATCCCTTCCTGATGGAGCGCATCATGATGAACGCCACGCTCAACAGCGGCGCCATCAAGTGGAACGGCAAATACGTGCTCGTAGTGCGCGTTGAGGGAGCCGACCGCAAGAGTTTCTTCGCCGTAGCCGAGAGTCCCAACGGCGTCGACCACTTCCGCTTCTGGCCCGAGCCCATCACGATGCCCGATGATACAATTCCCGCCACCAACATCTACGACATGCGACTCACGGCCCATGAGGACGGCTGGATCTACGGCGTCTTCTGTGCCGAGCGCCACGACGACAGTCAGCCCGGCGACCTCAGTGCAGCCACGGCCACCGCAGCCATCGCCCGCACCAAGGACCTCGTCCACTGGGAGCGCCTGCACGACCTGAAGTCGAAGAGCCAGCAGCGCAACGTGGTGCTCCATCCCGAGTTTGTCGACGGCAAGTATGCTTTCTATACCCGTCCGCAGGATGGATTCATCGACACTGGCAACGGAGGCGGCATCGGCTGGGCACTCGTCGATGACATCACGAATGCCGAGGTGAAGGAAGAGAAGATCATCAACGCCCGCCATTACCACACCATCATGGAGGTGAAGAACGGTGAGGGTCCGCATCCCATCAAGACCTCCAAGGGCTGGCTCCATCTGGCCCACGGCGTGCGCGGCTGCGCCAGCGGTCTGCGCTACGTGCTCTACATGTATATGACGGCCCTCGACGATCCCACGCGCGTCATCGCCCAGCCTGGCGGCTATCTGCTCGTGCCCGAGGGACAGGAATATATTGGCGACGTGATGAACGTGGTGTTCTCCAACGGCTGGATTGTCGATGAGGACGGACGGGTGTTCATCTATTATGCATCGTCCGACACGCGTATGCATGTGGCCACCTCTACGATAGACCGTCTCGTGGACTATTGCTTCAACACGCCCGAGGATGGCTACTCCACGAGCGCCAGCGTTGAGACACTGAAAAAGCTCATTCATAAAAACCGTACCAAATAAATCTGAAGTTTTTTCGTTAGAAGTTAGGAGCCGGACAGAAACTGCAGGCCTGAGACTGTGGACAAGTCGGCCCTGAGTTGGTCTGCTCCCGACTTCTATCACCTTGACTTCAAACTTTATACATAATAGAAACAATAAACAAACATGTCTAAAATCAAACTGAAAGAGAAGATAGGCTATGCGTTGGGAGACGCTGCAGCCGGAGGCATCACGTGGAAAATTATGTCCATAGCCTTTCCATTGTTCTTTACCAATGTTTTTGGCCTTACATTCTACGATGCCGCTGTATTGATGCTCGTGGCCCGTCTGATTGATGTCGTCACCGACCCCATCATGGGAGCCATCGCCGACCGCACCCAGAGCCGCTGGGGAACCTATCGTCCCTGGGTGATCTTCGGTTCTGTGCCTCTGGGCATCGTCTTCGCCTGCCTGCTCTATACGCCCGACCTGGGTCCTGTGGGCAAGCGCGTCTATGCCTATTTCTTCTATATCCTGATGATGATCTGCTACACCATGGTCAACGTTCCCTACGGTTCGCTGCTGGGTGTGATGACCGACGACGATAACGAGAAGAATCAGTTCTCGGCCTTCCGTATGGTGGGTGCCTACGCCATGGGCTTCATCACGTTGCTCTCGTTCCCCTATCTGCAGAAATTCGTGGGTGGCAGCGACCAGCACCAGTATGCCGTGCTCGGATGCTTCTTCGGAGCCCTTGCTGCTGTCGGCACCTTGGGCTGCGGCTTGCTGACCAAGGAGCGCCTGAAGCCCGTCCGCGCTGAGAAGTTCTCCATGCATCAGTTTGTCGACTTGGTGAAGAATAAGCCTTGGGTCTACATGACGCTGATGGCCGTCTGCACCAACTTCTTCAACGGCTTCCGCTATGCCGTGGCCGGCTACATGTTCTCTTACTGCATGGGCGGCGACATCACCGTGGGCAGTCTCATCATCAACTACACCGTGTTCATGGCCTTTGGCGAGGTGACCTGTATGATCTTCGGCGGCGTGTCACCCCTCGTGGCCAAGTGGCTGGGCTCCAAGCGCAAGGCCTTCATCTTCTCGGCAGTCATCTGCTTTGTCACGTCGCTCATCTTCTTCTTCATCCCCATGGATCCCAAGTATATCTGGGTGATGATTGGCGTGAGCATCCTCACCTCAGCCGGCATCGGTATCTATTCGCCGCTGGTATGGTCGATGTATGCCGACGTGGCCGACTACGCTACGAAGAAGAACGGTACTTCCTCCACGGGACTCATCTTCTCTTCCGGCACGATGGCCCAAAAGTTCGGTACCGCCATCTCCGGTTCACTCATCGCCATGTTCCTGGGTATGGCCGGAGCCCACATGATCAACGACCAGTTTGGCAATCCGGTCATCGACCCGGCTTCCATCACGAGCAGCGTGCTCTCGATGGTTTGGGCGCTCTTCTCGCTCTTCCCCGCTGCCTTGGCACTGGTGCTCATTCTCTTGTCATATCTTTATCCGATTAAGAAATAAGACGTTCGGGGAGCCTGAGGCGGCGCAGGGAACATTTCGCCTGCCATAGCCGCTCTTTGGCTCCCCTAATTCAATCCATCTACAAAACCACTGACAAAAATGTACTCAACCATACAATTCAAACATGAGATGCTCCAGGAGTTGGAGGGCAACATCCTTCCCTTCTGGCGCAATCAGATGACCGATCATGTCAACGGCGGTTTTCTGGGCCGCATCGACGGCAATGGCGTAGCCCATCCCGAGGCTGAGAAGGGAGCCATCCTCAACGCCCGCATCCTGTGGGCCTTCTCTGCCGCCTACCGCGTGACGCGCACTCCCGAATGGCTCGACACGGCCAAGCGGGCAAAGGACTATATCCTGCAGCACTTCATCGACCCCGTCTACGGCGGCGTCTACTGGAGTCTGAATGCCGACGGTACGCCGAAGGACACCAAGAAGCAGACCTATGCCATCGGATTCACCATCTACGGACTCTCGGAATACACCCGCGCCACCGGCGACCAGGAGACGCTCGAGATGGCAATGAAGCTCTATCACGACATCGAGGAGCATGCCTTCGACAAGGAGAACAACGGCTACATCGAGGCGCTGACGCGCGACTGGCAGCCCATTGGCGACATGCGGCTCAGCGACAAGGATGAGAACGCTTCGCGCACGATGAACACCCACCTCCACATCATCGAGCCCTACACCAACCTGCTGCGCTGCCTCAACGAGCAGGGCGATGACGACGAACAGCTGCGTGAGCGCCTGAAGAATCTGCTCCACATCTTCACCGACATCATTCTGAATCCCGAGACTTCCCATCTCGACCTCTTCTTCAACGACCGTTGGGAAGGCCGCCGCAACGTGGAGAGCTATGGCCACGACATCGAGGCCGCATGGCTGCTTCATGAGACAGCTCTCGTGCTGGGCGACGTGCAAATCGACGATGTGGTGAAGCGCATTGCGAAGGCTGCCGATGAGGGTGTACAGCCCGACGGGTCAATCGTCTACGAACACTGGAAGGACACCGGCAAGACCGACACCCAGCGCCAGTGGTGGACGCTCTGCGAGAACGTCATCGGACATATCGACCTCTATGAGTACTTCACCGACCGCTCGGCGCTTGACGTGGCCCTGCGTTGCTGGGATTTCATCAAGCAGCACATCGTCGACAAGGAGAAGGGCGAATGGCTCTGGAGTGTCGATGCTGAGGGCCGTCCCAATCGTGAGGACGACAAGGCCGGCTTCTGGAAGTGCCCCTACCACAACAGCCGCATGTGCCTGGAGATTATTGAGAGGGAGTTCTTGATCTAGACGACCCACCGGCTAGACCCATCCCCGGCCCCTCCCTACAAAGGGAGGGGTAAATTAACAGTACGATTAAACATATAAAATATTATAAAATATAAAGCAGTTTCTTGTAAATATGAATATTCCTCCTTATATTTGCAGCCATGAAGAAACTGCTTTCTATAGGCGAGGCTGCCAAAGCTCTTGGCGTTACCAC
>Ga0256404_1003400_pt1 | contig 32498 bp, 30 predicted proteins | sample RumenRJG_01DNA_FD_185990 | JGI IMG/M metagenome (GOLD analysis project Ga0256404, IMG submission 185990) | Bovine rumen microbial communities from Lethbridge, Alberta, Canada - RJG_01 | ecosystem: Host-associated > Mammals > Digestive system > Stomach > Rumen | place: Canada: Alberta | collected...
ATTACTTTAGCAAGGCTAACGAGTATCTCGTAACAAATGGAATGACTCCAATTAATTGGATGGTTAAGTGAAGGAAGTACAATGGCAGACAGACAGAAGATAATTAACATAGCGGTAATCGCTCACGTAGATGCAGGAAAGTCAACACTCGTTGATGCATTCCTAAAGCAGAGCGGCGTGTTCAGAGATAATGAAGAGCTCGTGGATTGCGTTATGGATTCGGATGATATAGAGCGTGAGCGTGGAATAACGATTTATAGCAAGAACTGCTCAATAATGCATGGCGATGTAAAAATCAATATAGTTGATACGCCGGGTCACGCGGACTTTTCATCTGAGGTAGAGAGAATCATGAAGACCGTAGATACGGTTATTCTTCTCGTTGATTCGAGCGAGGGCCCGATGCCTCAGACGAGATTTGTTCTTACGAAATCTCTTGAGCAGGGAATAGATCCGATTCTTTTCATAAACAAGATAGACAAAAAAGATGCTCGCATAGAGGAAGTTGTTGACGAGGTTTATGAGCTCTTTATGGATCTTAACGCATCGGACAGTCAGCTTGATTTTCCAATCCTCTACGGAATCGCTCGCCAGGGAATCGCAGTAAGAGACCCAAAGGAAGTAGAAGGAATCTCCGTGGAGCAGGGAAATGCCAAGATGAAGCATACGCCTGAGGGCTTTGGTGGATTTGATCTTAAGCCGCTCTTTGAAACGATAATAGAGCATTGCGAGCCTTATCCTGACAGGAGAGAAGAGCCGCTTCAGATGCAGATTTCTACACTTGCTTATGACGACTATATCGGAAGACTCGGAATAGGTCGCATCACGCGCGGTACAATCAAAGAGGCCCAGCAGGTTGCCGTTACAAAGGCAGACGGAACAGTAGTTCAGAGAAAGATAAACCAGGTCTTTGTTTATAGGGGACTTAAGCGTATGGCCGTTCAGGAAGCCCAGTGCGGAGACATAGTTGTGCTCTCGGGAATCTCGGACATATCTATCGGAGAAACGGTCTGCGATCCACAGCATCCCGAGGCTATGGAAATGATTCATATAGAAGAGCCGACGCTCTCCATGAACTTTATGGTTAATTCGTCGCCATTTGCCGGAAAGGTCGGTAAATATGTCACGTCACGCCATATAAGAGAAAGACTTGAGAAGGAGCTTGAGGTTAACGTCGGTCTCACGGTAGAAGAGACAGATAGCACAGACTGCTTCAAAGTTTCGGGACGTGGAGAACTTCATCTTTCTATTCTCATAGAAAACATGCGCCGCGAAGGATATGAACTTGCCGTATCAAAACCTGAGGTAATTTACCATAAGGGAGAAAACGGAGAGAAGCTTGAGCCGGTAGAGGAAGTAATAATCAGTGTTCCTGACGAATATGCAGGCGCTGTAATATCCAAGCTAAATCTCAGGAAGGGCATAATGGTTCAGATGTCCGGAGAAAATGGATATCAAAAGCTTGAGTACCATGCGCCTACGAGAGGCCTCTTGGGATATCGCTCTGAGTTCATAAACGATACTCACGGCGAGGGTTCAATGGAGAGAAGATTCTACGCCTTTGAGGAATATAAAGGAGATATCCCGGGTCGCACCAATGGTGTAGCGATAGCGATTGAAGAGGGATCCTGCACGCCTTATGCATTATTCAATATTGGCGAGCGCGTTCAGATGTTTGTTGAGCCGGGGACCAAAGTTTACGAGGGCATGATTGTAGGAATGAATTCTCGCTCAGACGACATGGAGGTAAATCCTTGTAAGGCAAAGAAGGCAAGCAATATGCGAGCAGCAGGTTCGGACGAGAATATCAAGCTTTCTCCCGCGAGGCATTTTACGCTTGAAGAGGCGCTCGAGTTTATTGCAAACGATGAACTGGTGGAGATAACACCAGACGACATTAGGCTCAGAAAGAAGCTTCTTAAGGAACTTGAGAGAAGAAGAGCCGGAAGATAAAGTCTTGATGCTTTTATAAGTTTAAATATAGGAAAAAGAAAAGAGGTAAGAAAAATGGCTGGATTAACATTAGGAGCAGGTGCAATTGCTTTTTTGTGGAATCTACTTGCTGCGGTAATAATACTGGTAGTGGGGTATGTTGTTATTACACTCATCAGAAGTGCAGTAGGAAGAGGTCTTGCCAAGTCAAAGCTAGATAGCACTATGCATCCATTTATTCTAAAATCCGTATCGATTTTCCTCTGGGTAATCGTTCTTGTCATGGTCCTTCAGAGAATGGGCGTAAACACGGCATCGGTAATTGCAGTACTCGGTGCTGCCGGAGTTGCTATAGGTCTTGCGCTTCAGGGTGCTCTATCAAACGTTGCAGGTGGAATCCTGATCCTCTTAAACAAGCCTTTTAAAAATGGTGACGAGATAGAGGTGACGGGAGCAGCAAATGCTACGGGTATCGTAGATAAAATCGATATCATGGGAACAAAGCTTCATACCCACGATAATAAAATCGTTACAGTACCCAATGGCTCCATTACTTCATCTGTAATTCTTAACTATACAGAGTCAGGCCTAAGACGTATTGAGCATCAATTTGCCGTAAGCGGTGCATCGGATATAGATAAGGTCAAAGAAGCAATTCTTTCCGCAATTCAGGCGGATCCGATTTTTGTATCTGAGCCTGCACCGGTAATTGGAGCTTCCGGTAATGCAGAGGGAGCTATAATCTTTGATACAAAGGCATGGGTAAAGACCGGCGATTACTACGCTTCGGGATATAGACTAAGAGAGGGCGTAGCAAAGGCATTTGGAGAGGCAGGAATCTCCGCTCCAAGCATTCCGGTTAACGTAAAGAACGTATAATAGATCAAGGCATAGTAAAGGAGCTAATAATGATTGCTGACAAGATGAGACCGTTTCTGGAGAGAAACTCCGCAATTAGACAGATGTTTGAGGAAGGCCTAAGGCTTGCCCAAGAGTACGGGGCAGAGAATGTATTTGATTTCTCTATTGGTAACCCAAATGTTCCCGCACCGGATTCTGTCAAAGAAGCCATGATCGACATTTTGAATAATGAAAATCCTGTAAAGGTTCACGGGTATATGAGCAATGCGGGTTTTCCAAGCACCAGAAAAGCAATCGCGGACAATCTAAACAGAAGGTTTGGAACTTCCTACACGGAAAAGAACATAATAATGACCGTTGGTGCGGCATCTGCTATGAATATTCTTCTTAAGACGATGCTAAATCCCGGGGATGAGGTTCTATGCTTTGCTCCATACTTCTTTGAATATGGAAGTTATGTTGGAAACTACGATGGAGTGCTTACGGTCATTTCTGCAAATCCTGAAGAGGGTTTCATCCCAAAGCTCAGCGAGCTGGAGGAAAAAATAAACGAGAAGACCAAGGCGGTAATAATAAACAATCCAAACAATCCTACGGGAGTAGTTTATAGCGAGGACGTCCTTGAGAAGCTAGCAAGACTTCTTGAGCGTAAGGAAAAAGAAATCGGTCATCCTATCTATATAATCAGCGACGAGCCATATAGGGAACTCGTTTATGGAGATGCGGTTGTTCCTTTTATACCTAAGCTTTATAAGAACACGCTTGTTGGATATTCATACAGCAAATCGCTTTCGCTTCCGGGCGAGAGAATAGGCTATGTGGTAATACCGGATGAGTCTGATAATGCGGATGAATTTATTGCAGCCGCGACTATCGCAAACAGGATTTCGGGTTCCGTAAATGCGCCATCTCTCATGCAGCTTGCTATTGAAAGATGTGTGGACGAAAAGTGCAATGTGGAGTATTATGAAAGAAACGGAAAGAGGCTCTATGAAGCTCTTTCTGAAATGGGATTTTCCTGCTTGGAGCCTCAGGGAGCGTTTTATCTTTGGATGAAGTCTCCTGTGGATGACGAACGGGAATTTGTTAATGCGGCCAAGAAGTATAATATCCTGATGGTTCCGGGAAGCTCTTTTGCCGGTCCCGGACATGTAAGGCTTTCTTACTGCGTGTCGTATGAACAGATAGAAAGATCCATACCAAAATTCGCTGAATTAGCAAAGGAATACTTTTAAATGGATTACATTCGTGAAATGCTCAATATGAGCGGAAATATCATGAAGGAAGTTACCGATGCCATAGACCGTGGGGACTATAGCAATCTTTCTGCTACCATAAGGAGGCAGGTTGCGGGGTTCACCGACGGAATGCGCGGTAACGCTCAAGGCTATGGTGGATATAACAGGGGAGGCTATAGACCTGTTGATATAGACCTTGGAACAAGACCAAAGGGAAATCAGCAGAGACCAAACTATCAGCAAGGACAGGGATATTCACAGCAGCGTCCGGGAGGCTATTCTTCAGGAACTGTAGGAGGACACTCCGCTAGCCAGTTCACAGGTCAAAAGACCGGAGCCGGATATAATGCCGGTCAGGCATACGACGAAAGAAGAAGGCAGCAGGCGGGATGGAATTATAGTGCGCCGAGGCAGGATAATCAGTGTTCAACATCCACTGCGCTTACGCCGTTTAATGCCAATAAGCCGAGGAATACCTGGACCAATTCAACACTTAAGCAGGTTCTTGGTGGCACGGGGCTAGTATTTACTGTTCCTGCTGCTGTTGCGATGATTATCTCCGCTGCGACTGTAGCTGCTCCTGCAGCAATTGCAAGTGCTGCGGTTATGGCTGCAGGTGCCGGGCTATCCGGATATCTCACCGGAAAAGGCACAAGCGAAAAGAAACTTGAGAAAATCTTTGATGAGTACGACAAACTGATTTCCGGTGCCGAGTATATCGATATAAAGGCTCTCGCAGAGAAAACAAAGGACACTCCCGAGAATGTCAAGAAGAATATTGATGCAATGATAAGCGCGGGCATGCTACCGCAGGCGAGGTACGATGACGGAAAGACTACTTTGATGCTCACGCAGAATGCATACAATCAGTATCTTGTTGCTGAGGATGCCAGAAAAGAGCGCGAGGCTGAAGAGGCTAGACTTGATAGCGACGGCATCTCAAAGGAGAGCAGGCGCGTCATCAAGGAGGGTGAAGAGTTTGTTGCCAAGATTAAGAGGGCAAACGAGCTTATCCCGGGCGAAGAAATGACAGCAAAGCTGAACCAGCTTGAGCGAATCGTAAACAAGATCTTTGCCAAGGTTAAAAAGGAACCTGAATCGGCAGCAGATCTTAGAAAGTTTATGAATTATTATCTACCGACCACAGAGAAGCTGATGAATGCCTATATAGAGCTCGACAAGCAGCCTGAGGTTGGCGAGAATATCGTAAATACCAAGAGAGATATAGAGGAAGCGGTAGATACCATTAACGATGCCTTTGAGAATCTCTTGGACAGCCTATTTGAAGAGACTGCATGGGATATTTCATCGGATATTTCGGTAATGAAGACCATGATGGAGCAGGACGGCCTCACGAGCAAGAAGAAAATGAAGGCAGATGAGGATGTAAATGATATCCTCGATGGGCCGCATGCGGTAGAAAAATAGTTAATAATAAATAGCCAATATTATGGTATAATATATTGGTTGCAAGCGCGAGAAAGCCGTGCTTGAGTTATATGGGTCAAAAAGGAGGATTACATGGCAGATAAGTTTGATGATTTCAACGTAGAGGCACCGGAACTTACTTTTGATGTAGAGGAAGCGCCTGTTGATACAGTAAGCGACAAGATTGCTGAAGCTGAAGCTCAGGTTGCTGATATGTTCAAGGAAGCTGACGTTGTGGATATTCCTATTGAGTCAGTAGAAATCGTTGAGGCAGCACCTTCTGCTCCTCCAATCGATCCGGCTGAGACTCTTACGGAAAAAGAAATGCAACAGGTCAGAGATTTTGTTAAGAAGATAGATATTAACAATACTCAGGCTATTATGAACTATGGTGCAGGAACACAGAAGAAGATTGCCGACTTCTCTGAAAAGGCTCTTGAGAACGTAAAGACAAAGGATATGGGTGAAGTAGGAACAATGATTACTTCGCTTGTAGGCGAACTCAAGAATTTTGATGAAGAAGAAAAGAAGGGAATCTTCGGTTTCTTCAAGAAAAAAGCAAACAACCTTGAGAACCTCAAGGCTAAATACAATAAGGTTGAGACAAACGTAAGCGCAATCAAGAACGCTCTTGAAGAGAGACAGGTTCTTCTCATGAAGGACAGCGCTATGCTCGACAGAATGTATGAACTCAATATGAACTACTTCAGAGAGCTCACAATGTATATTGTTGCAGGACAGCAGAAGCTTGAAGAAGTTAAGGCAGGAGAACTTGCAGACCTTCAGGCAAAGGCTGAAGCATCCGGACTTCCGGAAGATGCTCAGGCAGCAAAGGACCTTGCTACACAGTGCGAGAGATTTGAGAAGAAGCTCTATGATCTTGAACTTACAAGAACAGTAGCAATGCAGACTGCTCCACAGATCAGAATGGTACAGGCTTCTGACAACCTGATGGCTGAAAAGATTCAGTCAACAATCGTAAATACAATTCCGCTTTGGAAGAACCAGATGGTTATCGCTATGGGAGTTGAGCACTCCGTTCAGGCAGCTCAGGCTCAGCACGAAGTTAGCGAGATGACCAACGAGCTTCTTAAGAAGAATGCAGAGTCTCTACATATGGCTACTGTTGAGACAGCAAAGGAAGCAGAGCGCGGCATAGTTGATATAGAAACACTTAAATACACAAACGAATCTCTTATTAATACTCTTGATGAAGTTCTCAATATTCAGAGAGAGGGAAGAGAAAAGAGAGAGCAGGCAGAGGAAGAACTCAAGCTTATCGAAGGTCAGCTTAGACAGAAACTTCTCGATGCTGCTAAAGAAATCAATAGCTAATTCATTGGTAACGGGTGCAGGCATCTCGCCTGCACCTATTTTTATATTATTAGGAAAGAAAACCGACTTAGTACAGTTTAGGCATGAAAAAGAAAAACGTATTTGCAATAATAGCCTCCACGCTTCTCATAATCGGGATGCTTGTTGGGTTTAAATATTGGAACGATTACCGCACTGAGCGATCTACCGCTTCGGCCGAAGCTATAAGAAGCCTCACGATTTCATTTGAGGAAGAAGAGGGCGAACCAAAGCGGGTATTTGAGTACGGTTATGATGTAATTAAAACCCGAGACCTGGTTACCGAGCACGGCGGAGAGCTTTTTGTGGATATAGATGAGATAGACTGTAGCAAAGTTGGTGTAACGGAAGTTACTTATTTGATGACCACCAAGGACAAGTTCGGCAGAGATTTTTCTAACAGCGAGACCGTAAAATACGAAGTTATCGATACTGTGCTTCCTGTAATAGAACTTGAAAAAGAAAAAATAGAGCTGGAGTGGGGCGCTAGCTTTGATCCATCGAGCAATGTCTTGTCCGTTAGAGATCCGATTGACGGAAAGCTTGAGGAAGCAGACGAACTTTCCAAGGGCAAGTATTTTGTTGAATCTGAAATAGAAAAGGAAAAGAGCGGAACATATACTGTAAAGGTTTCTGCTATGGATAGAAATGGCAATGAGTCTTCCGCTGAGTTTGATGTGGTTATCGCAGAAAAACCTCCTGAACCCGAACCTGAACCGGAACCGGATGACGATTCCGAGGGAACTGATTCAGATAGGATGGACAGCGAGTTTAACGGAAAACCTTATCAAATAAGGATAAACAGAGCCTATAATACGATTACTATTTACACCGCAGGTGAGGATGCCAGATATTCGGTGCCGTTTAAGGCGATGATATGTGTGGCTCCTTCCAATATTGAACTTGGCAGGTATTATACAGGAGCAAAATGGCCGTGGGTCGGGACCTATGGTGACATCTATGCGCAGTACGCTACGCAGTTTGCTCCCGGAACACTTATCCAGTCCGTTCCTTATAATAGTCAGAATCCAGCGGACCTTAGGTGGGAAGACTATAACAAGCTGGGATCCAATAGCGAGACATATGGAAGCGTATGGCTAACGGTTGAGGACGCAAAGTGGATTTACGACAATGTTGGTTCAGGTACGGAAATCTTGTTTTATGATGATTATCAAAACCCCGGCCCTATGGGACAGCCGGGCACCTATCATCTTGAGCCTGATAGCGACTACAGAGGCTGGGATCCAACAGATCCGGATCCGAACAATCCATGGAGATAGACAAAGCCGAGCAATAATTGCTCGGTTTTTCAATTTAGGTGTTGACAGGGATAAGAGGAGGGTGTATAGTATGATTGTATTAAGCAACTAATACAGTAATCAAATAATACAATTAGTTAAGAAATATAGCATGAAGGGAGGAAATACCTGTGGCGTGGGAACTGGATGGCAATCGTTCCATCTATAGCCAGCTGGTAGAGGTGATTCTGAGAAGAATCGTTACAGGGGTTTATCCTGCAGGGAGCAGACTTGATTCCGTAAGGGATCTTGCAAGTGAAGCGGGCGTTAACCCAAATACCATGCAGCGAGCTTTGATGGAGCTAGAGAGAACAGGAATGATTACAACTCAGCGAACCAGCGGAAAGTTTGTCACGGAGAATCAAGACATGATCCATGATGTAAAAAAGAAAATGGCAAACCAAGCGGTTGACAGACTGCTTGCCGAGATGGAAAAACTGGGTATTGAAAAAGAGGACGTAATAGAAATAATTAGGAGGAATAGTGATGAGCGTGATAATGGAGTGTCATGATCTGACCAAATCATTTAACGGACTGATTGCGCTTAATGGCGTAAACTTCAGTCTCGGGACAGGCCGCATCGTGGGACTTCTTGGACCAAACGGGAGCGGCAAAACAACTTTGCTTAAGCTTGCAAACGGATTAATCCAGCCAACCGCAGGACAAATTCTTCTGGACGGAAAGAAACCAGGTCCGGAAACAAAGCAGTTTGTATCATATCTACCGGATGCGAATTACCTGATGGATTGGATGGATGTAAATGGTCTTGTAGATATGTTCAGTGACTTTTATCCTGACTTTAACAAGGTTAAGGCATACGATATGCTTAACAGACTGAATGTCCCGGGTAATGCACCGCTTAAGACTCTTTCAAAGGGTACAAAGGAAAAGGTGCAGCTTATCCTTGCAATGAGTAGGCAAGCAAGAATATATTTCTTGGATGAACCTATCGGAGGAGTCGATCCTGCTGCAAGAGATTATATCCTAGACACCATAATAAACAATTATTCTGAGGATGCACTTGTGGTTATATCCACACATCTTATCTCAGACGTAGAGAGAATGCTTGATGAAGCGGTTCTCATAAACAATGGCGTAATTTTGGCTCACAGAACGGTGGATGACATTCGTGAAAACGAAGGCAAATCCGTAGATGAGTATTTCAGGGAGGTATTCAAATGCTGGGGAAATTATTAAAATATGAATTCAAGTCAACCAGCAGGGTGCTTTGGTTCCTATATGGCGGACTTATAATAGTTGCACTCCTTTTGGGACTCATTATAAGAGCCAATGTTGACCTTGGGGGTCTCGACCTTATGCCTGCAGGGGTTCAATCAAATCAAACAATGGGCATCTTCATGACCATAGTGACAAGTGCATTTGCGCTTATATATTTTCTCTTGATATATGCAATTATTATAACTACTACGATAGTTATCATCATGAGGTTCTATAAGAATATGCTTGGTGGAGAAGGGTATCTAATGCATACACTTCCGGTTAAGACAAGCAGCCTTATACTTAGCAAACTTATCACAGCATGCTGCTGGATGCTTATAGCCTTTGCTGTAATAGTAATATCTACACTTCTGCTTGGATTCTCATCAGGCATCATCACGGAGATGCTTAGAAATATCAGCCTGAGAGAAGTCATTGGAATTATAAGGGAGGCATTTAGAGAAATAGGATTTAGCGGATGGTCATTTGTTATTCTGATGCTTATTTCTACGGTGAGTAGCATAATGACATACTATGTGAGTATGGCTATCGGAAACCTTGCAAACAATCATAAATTCCTCTTCTCTATCCTTGCTTATGTAGGAATAGGAATTGTACTTTCAATCGTACTAACGATTACAAGTGTTGTGACCGGAATGCAGTTCACAAATGCGATGGAATATGCAGACATGGATGCGTTCACTTACGAGTTTGGAAGAATGATGAACACAAATATGTGGACGATGGTTTTCACACAGCTTGTAGTAGCGGTGGGTGGATTCTTTGCAACAAATTATCTGCTTAGCAAAAAGCTGAACCTTGCATAACACGTCAATAATCTCGCATGTTGGCAATATGCCTAGCGGATTGCCTTGCGGATTGGAGAATAAAAATGGATGCGCGCCCGCATCCATTTTTTAATGCTTTTTGTTTTTGCTATCTGCTATTTGCTATTTGCTATTTGCTATTTGCTATCTGTTATCTGTTATCTGTTATCTGCTATTTGCTATCTGGATTTGTCACCTTGGAAGGAGTTTCTGCGAGCCATTTCTGCGTTAATAGTGTTTATCACAAGGCGCTTTCTATAAGCCCATTTTGGCGCGATAAGAAGTTCCTTTGGTGAATCCGCAGAGAGTCGGTGAATAACTATCTCAGGCGGAGTTAATTCAAGAAGATCGCATACAAGGGATGCATATTCTTCGGGAGAATCAAAGGGCATATAGTCAGGCATTTCTTCTGCAAGGCGCGTTCCTCTTACGATATTTAGGAGATGGAATTTGAGACCCCAGACGGGGGAATGCTGTGATATGGCATCGAGTTTTTTTGTGTCTGCGGGTTCGGCAGGGTGTTTTTGAGGAGTGCGTACCACGTCCATGAGCGACCTCATCATATCTTCTTTGGTTTCACCCGGAAGTCCAAGTAGAAGATGGGTGACGACCCTGATGTTTCTCTTGTTCAGCTCTTCAACAGCCTGGTGATAGACTTCTGTCTTATACCCTCGTCCAAATAATTCAGCGGTCTTATCATTGGTTGTTTGAAGGCCTAGTTCAACCCAAAGGAAATGTTTTTTATTTATCTCTTCAAGCAGGTCTAGGGTTTCTTCGGAAAGGCAGTCCGGGCGGGTTGCAATTGCGAGGCCGCGGACTCCTGGTTGCGTGAGAGCAGCGTAATAGAGCTCACGCAGTTTTTCTGTAGGTGCGTATGTTCCGGTATAGTTCTGAAAATATGCGATAAAACTTTTTGCGTTAGGCCATTTATCGGAGAGCAGGGTTATTTGGTCAGATATTGCCTGCTGTGGGTTCTCATTGTACTGCGAAGCATTGTCACCGGATCCGCGTTCCGAACAGAAACTGCATCCTCCTGTGCCGCAGGTTCCATCTCTATTGGGACACGTAAAACCACCGTCAAGAGAGAGCTTAACGGTCTTTTCTCCAAACTCACGCGTGAGCCACGGCCCAAGCATGTTGATTCTCGATTTTCTGATATCGTCTGTTTGCATATTGGCATTCTATCACAATAAGCGCGGTTTGACATCTTGGGTTCTAAAACCATATACTAAAAGCATGCTACAGATAAAGAATTTAAAGTTAATACATGATAAAGATTATCGCGTCCTAATAGACGGGCTTTCTTTTGCTGTGAATCCGGGCGATAAGATTGTAATTATCGGAGAAGAAGGCGAAGGAAAATCTACTCTTATGAAGTGGATATATAATCCTGCTCTTATAGAGGATTACGCGGAGGCTTTTGGTGAACGCGCAATATCCGGAGAGAAACTTGCTTATCTTCCGCAGGAACTTTCGCATGAAGATGCTGAACTATCTGTGTATGACTTTATGCTTGAGGAGGCACAGTTTGCGGAGCTTAATCCCGCGGAGATTTCTGCGATTTCAAAATCGATTGGACTCTCAAGTGAATTCTTTTATGACACGCGCAAGATGAATACGCTTTCCGGTGGAGAAAAGGTCAAGGTGTCTCTCGCGAGAATTCTTGCAGGAAGGCCTACGGTGCTACTACTTGATGAGCCGTCTAACGATATCGATTTGGAGACACTTGAGTGGCTGGAAGATTTCATCAATAAGAGTAAAGAGGGAGTAGTATTTGTCTCTCACGATGAGACCTTGATAGAGAATACGGCAAACCGTGTTATACATATCGAGCAGCTAAACCATAAGACGCTTCCGAGGCATACGGTTGCCAATATGCCGTATCGTCAGTATGTTGCAGAGAGGCTACATGGATTTGAACTTCAAGAATCAAAGGCCAAACTGGAGCGCCGCGAACAGCGCAAGGCTGAAGAAAAATGGCGAAAAGTTTATCAAAGAGTTGAGCACGAGCAGAATGTGATTTCGCGAGGGGATCCGGCAGGCGGAAGACTCTTAAAGAAAAAGATGCATGCGGTCAAATCACAGGGACGCAGGCTTGAAAAACAAAAAGAGAATATGACGGATATTCCGCAGTTTGAACGTGAGATTAATTTGATGTTTGATTATGATGCCTATATACCAAGTGGCAAGATACTTTTGTCGCTTGTGTTACCTGAACTTGTGATAGGCGATAGAGTTTTGGCCAAGGATATTCTGATTGAAGCAAGAGGTGGCGAGAAGCTTTGTATTATCGGAAAGAATGGCGCGGGGAAGACTACGCTTCTAAAGATTATTAAAACTGAGCTTGAGAGGCGGTCGGATATCAAGGTTGCGTATATGCCTCAGAACTATGAGGAACTCCTGGATGTGGAGAAGACGCCGATGGAGTTTTTGGAGAAGAATGGGAGTAAAGAGGAACGTGTTATGATCAATAACCGCCTTGCGTCTCTTAGATTTACTCCTGACGATATGAGCAGAAGGATCAAAGAACTCTCGGGCGGTCAAAAGGCAAAGCTTCTTTTGCTTTCGCTTACGCTTTCCGGTGCTGATGTTTTGATTATGGATGAACCAACTCGTAATTTCTCGCCGCTCTCGGGACCGGTGATACGTAATATGCTTGCGGGATTTGGTGGAGCGATTATTAGTGTGTCGCACGACAGAAAATATATAGACGAAGTTGCGACAAGGGTGTATGTGCTTGATGGTCAAAACTGAGTTTGACAGGAGAATGCTCAAAGAGTAAAATGTACGTATAAAAGGTGCTACCGATAGACGGTTAGCCCTCGATTCAAGTCAAATGACCGAACCAGTAGCAGTGGCGGTCATTTTTTCTTGCCTATAGTATAGCCGGCAATTAGGAGCGTAACAGCAAAGCTGAGTACTGCAACTAAATCCATCACATCCATAGAACCACCCCCTTCATGATTACTCACTCAGAAGGTCGCCCCTCTGAGTCGTCAGAGGGCTTACCGCCTACCGTTATGGTAGCACCAAAAATAATTTTCCTATCGTTGTATGGGGAAGTCAATAGGGTTTCTATGGGGAAAATAAAAAAACTTGGTTTTATAAAACCAAGTTTTTTCGTTGGTACTGCCAAGGGGAGTTACGCGTATTGCTTCGCAATCCGCCGTCCTGCGGCTCCTTTTCAAGTCGCCTTGGACCACTCGCTATTCGGAAGTCCACCGGACTTCCTCATTTACGCTCGTGCCCTTTCGGGTTCGACTCCCTAACTATCATTTGCATCACCAACAAGAAAAAGGTGCCCTTGGGCACCTTTTTCCTGTTGGTACTGCCAAGGGGAGTCGAACCCCTGATTCCAGCGTGAGAGGCTAGCGTCTTGACCACTTGACCATGGCAGCATGTCTTTTGTTTAATTGTCAACAAAGGGGATTTTACAATGTTTTTAAACAGTTGTCAATGGTAGTAATTGGTAATACAACAATATTTCGGCTGTGGTAAAATTATACTAAAGATTATTGAGAGGGAAAGATGATAAAAGACCAAAAGAGTACAAGGCAATATATGGTCAATATCCATGCATGGAGGAGCAAGGTGGCGCTTTTTGCGTGCATTGTAACCTTGGTGTGCGCTTCTATTTCATTAGTCTTGACATTCACTTGGTATGTGGAGCGAGATCGCAGTCCGGCTGAGGGGCTAAGATATTTTACGACTATATCTAATATGATTACGCTTCTTGCCAGTACATTAATAATACCTTTTGCGATTAACGGTATTGTCAATAAGCGCTTTGTTATACCTAAATGGCTTTCGCTCCTTTTCTACTCGGGAGTAATTTGCACCACTACGGTCTTTGTCTTTGCAATGGTATTTATAATGCCGTATGATCCGGATTTTGCAATCGGTGGCAAGCAATTATTCCTTCATGTGATATGCCCAATTGCTGTCTTTATTTGTTTCCAATTGGTAGAGGCAAAAGGGGAGTATTCTTTTAAGGAAAAGCTATTATGCCTTGTGCCGTTTATTATCTATTCTTTTGTCTATACCATTATGGTTGTATTCATTGGAAAAGAAAATGGTGGCTGGCCTGATATGTATATGCTTAATACGATTCTCCCGGTATATATAACTTTTCCAGGAATGTGGATAGTTGTATTTCTTATTGCGATGGGTACAAAAAAACTATCGGATACTATTCAGAGAATCAGGGATAGAAAGGTTTTTGCGAGCTGGAAAGAGGATGCCAGTCCGGTTGAGGTTAATATAGAAATGTATGGGCTAGGCCGATATTATGGACTGCATGGCAGCAAAAGTGATCTATCGGTTCCTGTGGATATAATTGAAAGCGTTGCAAAAAAATACGGTCGAGAGGTTGAAGACTTATATAATATCTACACCAAGGGTTTGCTCCACGGAATAGAGGAGCGGAATGGATAATAGCCGAGTTAATTGGAGGACTCGGTTATTTTTTTTACTCTTTTTAGATAATGTGGAATGATGCCAAGGTCTCCGAGAAGCCATGAAAGCGGGTAGCATAGGCATATCACAAAGAGCGTTGGGAATGCCTGATATACTGTGAATACCCAGAGGATTCTGAATCCGCAGATGGCGATTCCGGTGATTATGGTTGGAACGAGTGTATCGCCAAGGCCCCTAAGTGCACCCGAGAACATGTCAATTATTATCCAGAGTGGATATGTGGGCACAAAGAAGAAAATAATATATCTTGTGCATTCCAAAACTGCACTATCGGTTGTGAAGATACCGAGCACAGGCCTTGCTATCAAAAGAAGGATTGTGCATATAACTACGGTCATTCCGGCAAAGACTAGGAAACCTTTCTTTACGCTTTCGCGTACTCTGTCCATGCGGTCAGCCCCGTAATTCTGTCCAACAAAGGTACATACTGCGGCCGAGAAAGCACCGGAGACTACCCAAAAGATTCCGTCGATTTTTCCGCTCATTGACCAGGATGCAATAACAACGGTACCAAGGAGATTAATGCCTACCTGAAGTATTATATTTGAAATGCTGTACATCGCGGATTGAAGTCCTGCGGGTACGCCAATCTTCATCATGCGGGATAGTATTATTTTATGGATCTTGAGATCTTTGATAGAGAACCTGACGGCCTCGTCGGATTTCATCAATGCTATGGTTACAAGAATTGCGCTGATTAATTGAGAAAATACCGTTGCGATTGCTGCGCCATAAACTCCCATGCCGAGTCCTGCAACAAAGGCGATATCCAAGACTGAATTAAGTATGCAGGTGAACGCCAAACAGAAGAATGGAAATCTTGAATTGCCAAGTGCTCTAAGCGAGGATGCACCCATATTGTAAATCAGTGTAAATACCGCACCGCCAAAGACTATACGAAGATATAGGGCTGCCTCGGAAAATGTATCCTTTGGAGTTCTGAGTAATGTAAGTAGCTGTGGGGTGAACAGTAGAACTATTGCGGTTAGAAAAATACCAAGAAGCAGGCAGAATAGATATGAGGTGTGGATAGAACGCTTAACATCATCATATCTTTTTGCGCCGTAGTGCTGAGAGATAACTACTGCTGCTCCGTTTGAGAGAGCAACGCAGAAGCCTATAAGGAAGTCAATGACTCTTGCTGCGCTACCGCCTACTGCGGCAAGGGCTGCCGTTCCGACGTATCTTGATACGACAAGAGCGTCAACAGCGCTATACAGCTGCTGAAAAATTGAGCCTGCCGCAATAGGTAGGAAGAACAACATGAGTTCCTTTATTATTGGTCCTTGGGTTAAGTCTCTTTCCTTCTTCATAGCGATTACCATATTACTCGTAATTGTGCGTTTTTTCAATAGGGTTTTGCCATCTGAAAAGTTGAAAAATAAGGGGGCTTGGGATATACTTGGAAGGTATATTTATAATTTAAATATTACAGAGAGGTGAAACATTGAATTCTGTAGAAGAGAAGACAAAAAGAATGGCCAAACTCATGGATGCAAATATGAAAAGGGTGCATTTTAACAATGAGCTTGGACTTGAAATAGAGAGTTTTGACGAATCCGGGAAATATCCCACGGGCTCATATATTTACAGAAGAAAGGATAAGCATATCAATAATTACAATGCTATCCACGGTGGAATAGTTGCGAGTGTATTTGATGTTGCTATGGGAATAGGCTCTGCAGCTTTAACAAACCATATGGTTACTACTGCCGATATGAGTTTTTCATTTTTGAGACCGGCACTCGAAGACCTTTTTAGAATCACGGTGGAATACGGACACGTCGGAAAGAATTTGGTTAATTGCACTGCCAAGATGTATGCAGTGGATGGGGATAAAGAAACGCTTTGCGCAACCGCGCTCGGAAATTATTTTGTTCTTGAAATGCCACTTATGATAGAGGAATAACTGTGATTTTTATAGAATCAAAGAGCAGAAACCCATATTATAATCTTGCCCTGGAGGAGTTTGTTTTTAGCAGCCTGGATAGGAATGAGTCCTATTTTATGTTGTGGCAAAACTCAAATACCATCGTAGTTGGAAAATTCCAGAATACAATTGAAGAAATAAATCCTGATGCTGTGGATACGAACGATATAAAAGTTGTAAGAAGGCTCTCCGGTGGCGGCGCGGTTTATCACGATGATGGAAATCTAAATTTTACCTTTATCGTATCGAAGGAAGGAAATAAAGAGTTTGACTTTAGCGTATTTGTTGAGCCGATAGTAAAGGCCCTTTCGAATTTGGGAGTCCATGCCGAGTTCACAGGTAGAAACGACATAACGATTGACGGCCTAAAAATTTCAGGCAATTCTCAGTATATTAAGAATGGTAGAGTGCTCCATCATGGATGCATTATGCTTGACTCCAATCTTGATAAAGTAAAGGACGCTCTCGCTGTGCGCGAGGCAAAGTTTGAATCAAGAAGTGTGAAGTCTGTAAGGAGTAGAGTTACTACAATAAACGCAAATGCTCCGAGAAAGATTTCTATGGAAGAGTTCAAAGAAGCAATTAAGCGTAATGTGTTTCTTAATGGCGAGGTCCGTGAATATCAGTTGACCGAAGATGACGAGCGTGAAATTGAGCGCCTGATGCATGAAAAATACGAAACGTGGGAGTGGAATTATGGCTTCAGCAAAAAGTATAAAGTGCGCCACGAAAAGAAGTTTGATTCAGGTCTTGTAAGCGTGGATTTGGATGTTGAGCACGGGAAGATATCGGATATAAAAATAAGCGGCGATTTCTTTGGGAGTGAAGAGATTGCGGAGCTAGAAGAAAAGATTAAGGGGCTTCAGCTTGATGACGAGCTGGAGGGACATCTTGAGAAGCTTGATATTGGCAAATATATTCACGGCGTGAGCGCAGGCGATCTTGCTCGTTTGATGAAGTAGATTTTTATAATAATAAAAAAGAAGTGTGGTTGTAAAATGAAGTATTTTAGCACAAGAGGAGGACAGATAGCGGATGGTGCCGCGTCTGCAATAATACAGGGAATCGCTGATGATAAAGGACTCTTTGTTCCCGAGAAGATACCTGCACTTGGTATTTCGTTTGAAGAACTCTCTGAAATGACATATCAAGAGGTGGCCAAACTTGTAATCGGAAAGTTCTTTGATGATTTTACAAGTGAAGAAATATCATACTGCGTGGATTCTGCGTACGACGATAAGTTTGAGACAAAGGATATAGTTCCGATCGTTCCTGCAGGCGATGCACTTTTTATGGAACTATATCATGGGAGAACATCTGCCTTTAAGGATATGGCGCTTTCCATTCTTCCGTATCTACTCTCAACTGCTGTTAAGAAGCAGGGCGAGGAGAAGAAGATTTGCATTCTGACGGCTACATCCGGTGACACGGGAAAAGCTGCGCTTGCGGGTTTCTCCGGTGTTGAAGGAACAGAGATAATCGTATTTTATCCTGAGGATGGAGTGAGCGCGGTTCAGAAGGCGCAGATGGTTACACAGGAAGGTGAGAATACTCATGTCTTTGCTGTTCGCGGAAACTTTGATGATGCCCAGACAGGGGTAAAGAAAATCTTTAACGATAAAGATTTTGCGAAGATGCTGGATGATAGAGGGTATAGACTTTCGTCTGCGAACTCCATCAATATTGGAAGGCTCGTTCCTCAGGTTGCATATTATGTGTATGCCTATGGGCAGTTGATAAAGCGAGGAACTATAGTTCCTGGAGCTAGCGTAAATATCGTTGTTCCGACAGGTAATTTCGGAAATATTCTTGCGGCCTATTATGCAAGCCTAATGGGTATTCCGGTTAACAAGTTTATCTGTGCTTCCAATGAAAACAAGGTGCTCACCGATTTTATAAATACCGGAATCTATGATGCGAGAAGGGAGTTTCATTTAACAAATTCTCCGTCTATGGATATTTTGATAAGTAGCAATCTTGAGAGACTTCTCTATCATCTTTCCGGCGATGCTTCGGAAGTAAAGCGTCTTATGGCCGAGCTCGATTCGGATAAGTATTATGAGGTTTCTGATAAGGTAAAGCAGGGGATGTCATGCTTCTATGGCGGCTTCTCCGATGTCACGGATACAAATAAGACCATAGGATCAATGTATCGTACAAAGGGATATCTATTGGATACACATACTGCTGTTGCGTATAAGGTGTATGAGGAATATCTGAAATCAACCTGCGATGCAAGACCTACTCTTATTGCGGCAACGGCCAGTCCGTTTAAGTTCTCGGGTAGTGTTGCGCTCTCAATAGGACTTCCTGAGTCTGATAGCGAATTTGATTATCTTAAGATTCTCTCTGAAGAATCGGGCATCCAAATACCAAAGGGACTCTCGAGCTTGGAAACAAAAGAAATAAGGCATAAAGATGTCATAGATATTGAGGGCATGATGAAAGCTGTTGAAACGTGTCTTAAATAGATATATGATTTTGTAGAACGATTTATAGAGTGATTTGTAGATTTATTTGTAGAACAGAATGAGTTTAATTGAAATTTTCTTAATAGGTATAGGCCTTGCGATGGATGCATTTGCAGTTTCCGTCTGCAAGGGACTATCTTATAGCGAGTCGAATTATAGCTGGAAGAAGGCACTGATTCCCGGTGTGTATTTTGGTGCATTTCAGGCGCTGATGCCGATAATAGGTTTTTTTATCGGAAGCAAACTAAAGGGTGCAATTGAGGCATACGACCATTGGATTGCTTTTGTACTTCTCGTATATATTGGATTTGGAATGTTCAGGGAAGCAAGAGGGGACGTTGAAAAGGATCCGGATATGAGCGTAAAGACCATGATCCTCCTTGCGATTGCTACAAGTATAGATGCGCTTACGGTTGGCGTTACCATGGGGATTATAGGTGTTAATATTTGGATAGCTGCATTGATAATTGGCATAACGACGTTTATTATATCCACCGCCGGCTTCAAAGTAGGCAATGCATTTGGCCTGAAATTTAAGTCCAAGGCAGAGATGCTAGGGGGAATTATACTTATCCTGATAGGCTTCAAGATACTTTTGGAGCACCTTGGAATCATTTCGTTTTAAACCGTTTGCAAACCATTTATTGTTGTGATACACTATATTGGCGTCCGAAACGACGCACGCTTGGAGGGTTGACCGAGTGGCTAAGGAGCTCGCCTGGAAAGCGAGTAAGGTGTAACAGCCCCGTGGGTTCGAGTCCCATGCCCTCCGCCATATGAAAGGAGTCAGAGATGACTCCTTTTTCTTTTATATTAAACTATGCTAATTATGGCATCCTGATATATTTTTATGATAAAATAGGGGTGACTTATGAGAAAGGAGAATGCCATGGGACTCTTTGATAAAAAGATATGTGATGTATGTGGAAATAGTATAGGGCTTCTGGGAAATCGTAAATTGACGGACGGAAACCTTTGCAAGGATTGTGCGGCAAAGCTATCGCCGTGGTTTTCTGATCGCAGATCGTCAACTGTGGCAGAAATAAAGGAGCAGCTCGCATATAGGGAGGATAATCTAAGGAAACTCGCGGATTTTAAACCGAGTCTTACCTTGGGTGGAGATGAACATAAGGTTCATGTTGATGAGCAGGCAAAAACATTTATTGTGACAAGAAGCAGTAACTGGGAAAAGGCAAACCCGGATATTATAAGCCTCTCGCAGGTTAAGGATTGCAGGCTTGATATCACGGAAGAGCGCGAGGAACTATTTGAAGAAGACAAGGACGGAAAGGAAGTAAGCTTCAATCCGCCGCAGTTCACCTATGAATACGATTTTGATATAGAGCTTGATATTGATTCTCCGTATTATCCGGAAATCAAGTTTGAGCTCGCCGATGGAATAGAGACAACAAAGGGTAGCTATGTATATCAATACTACGAGGCTCTCGCGAGGGAGATGCAGAGCAAACTTATACCGGGAAAATATCCTTTAACTCCATCGATGAAGGAAATCCTAAAGGGTGGATTAAATGCAGCCAAGAAGAGGGACGAAGAAAAGGCTGCCAAAGAGGAGGCTGAGGAAGATACGATCACAGCAAATGACGGAACAAGATGGTTCTGCCCAAATTGTGGAACAGAGTGTTTTGGTAATTTCTGTGTGAAGTGCGGAAACAAGAAGCCGATACTATAGGCCTACCAGATATAACTAAACCAATAATCCCGCTAGAAATAGCGGGATTTTGTATTGCAAGAGGGCAGAAATATTAGTGAACCGTATATGGTTCATCACAGGCTTTAAGAACCAAAAATGGAGCAAGTCTGAACGCCCGTCTTATTCCCATAATTTATTGGCGCCATAATAATCAGTTGGGACTTCAGAATGTTATAATCATCACAAAGTTATTATCTGACTTCATTTATAGTGTTTTGCTTGAATGGACATCCAGTTGCGATGTTGGGAGGTGTAAAGAACATGGAAAAGAAAAACACTAAGGTTGCTTATGGAGTGGCTTTGATAGTCATAGTTGTACTCCTGGCGGTTCTAAAGTTCGTCTATCCTGACGGTGTGGTCGGAACAATCTGGTCACTTCTACCGCCGGCGATAGCAATCTCACTTGCTCTTATCAGTAAAGAAGTTTATTCCTCGCTTTTCATCGGAGTACTTTCTGGATCTCTATTGGTTGCTAACTTTGCACCATGGGAAACAGTAAGAGTTCTAATCGGAGGAGGCGAGGGCATCTACGAGCACGGTCTTATCACTAACATAGGAGATCTGTGGAACGTAGGTATCCTGATGTTCTTGGTTATCCTGGGAATCATGGTTGACCTTATGAACAAAGGTGGTGGCTCTGCTGCATTTGGTCGTTGGGCTAAAGAAAACGTAAAGACACGTACAGGTGCACAGCTCATGACCATGCTCCTCGGAGTTCTCATCTTTATCGACGACTATTTCAACTGTCTCACTGTAGGTTCCGTAATGAGACCTGTAACAGAGTCTCACAAGATTTCCAGAGCTAAGCTCGCATACATTATCGACGCAACAGCTGCACCGGTATGTATGCTTGCTCCTGTATCCAGCTGGGCAGCAGCGGTTGCAGGCTTTGTTGATGACAGTTATATCTCCGGCATTCAGATGTTCATCAAGCAGATTCCTTATAACTATTACTGCTTGCTGACACTGGTAATGATCGTTGTTATCTCAATTCTCAACATCGATTATGGTCCAATGCTCAAGCACGAGTACAACGCTCAGGTAAAGGATGATCTCTTTACAACAGAACATAGACCGTTTGAGGGTGCCGATGACTATGAAGAGGGTGCTGCTCACAGCACAATCGCAGATCTCATTCTTCCGGTAGTAGTCCTAATTGTAATGTGTATCATTGGACTCATTTATACCGGTGGATTCTTCGAAGGCGCAAGTTTCATCGACGCATTTGCTGATGCCGATGCTGCAACAGGTCTCTGCCTTGGTTCAATCGTAGCATTGATTTTCACATTCGTTTATTACTGGCTACGTAAGTCCATAAGCTTTGAGAAGAGCATGCAGTCCGTACCTGCAGGATTTATCCAGATGGTAAGCCCAATCATGATTCTCTGCTTTGCTTGGACACTTGGTGCGCTCACCAAGAGCGGTCTTGAGTCCGGAGCATTCGTAGAATCCGTACTTGAGAATGCTGCAAACCTGAAGAACTTCCTTCCGGTAATCATCTTCTTGATGTCAGCGGTAATCGCCTTTGCTACAGGAACATCATGGGGAACAATTTCCATTATGGCTCCAATAGTTACGATGGCGTTTGACTACGGAAAAGAGCCGCTTCTCTGCGTAATCGGACTTGCTGCCTGCTGCGCAGGTGGTGTATGCGGAGACCACTGCTCACCGATTTCCGATACAACAATCATGGCTTCGGCCGGAGCACATTGCTATCACATCAATCATGTAAACACACAGCTTCCATATGCAATCACTGTAATTGCGGTAAGTTCAGTTGGTTTCATTATTGCTCCGTTCATTAAGAGCTGGGTTATCTGCCTTGCAATTGAGATTGCGCTTATGATAGGTGTTCTTCTGGTAATCAAGTCAATCGTTGCCAATAGGCATGCAGGCATATTTGAAGAAATGAAAAAGGCTGATGAAGCACTTTACGGAGGCAAGTAATTGCGTCCGAGAAATAGTTACTAAGAGGATAGTATTTAAATCACTCGAAAAAAGAGGGAGCAGTCGCTCCCTCTTTACTTTGTGACTATGTTACTTGGTTTTCAACATAAAAGATACTAGCTTCTATCTATTAGTCATTAAAACCTGCTTTTAGAAGGTCTTTTCTATATATGCATTTAGCTTGTTGCTGTCGTATTTGCCGGAATAGGTGTTTTGAAATCGCCTAACGGTGAGATTGTTAAACTGAACAATATGTCTAAACCTAAGGAGTCCGAAAATAAATCCTACTCCCATAGAAAGAAATCCGTTTTTGATATTTAGGGATGCTACAAGGAGTGCGGCGAGCACTATAACTGCAATGATAATTCCGCCGAGCTGCTTCTTTGGCTGAAGCGTTTTTACGTCTTCTTCTTTAATGATTCCGCGATCGATCATATCCTGCGCAAAGCGCTTCTGTACGCCAAAGGTTGAAATGGCGTTCAGCGTAATCGGTGCGGCAACAAAGAATGAAAAGGCAGCTACAGCTGCGTATATCAAAAGAATACCAAAATCGTCCATGTTCTATTTCCTTTCATAGCCATTTTACCATCGGAAGCAGGTGGAATCAATTGTTCATACAACGATTAGATTGTCCCATTTGCAGAATTGTCAGAAAAATGTTATAATATATCAAAAGTACATGCTTGTCAAGTAGAATAGGATGCTGGATGTTTAAGGAAAATGATTTGGTCATGTATGGAAAAGCCGGTGTATGCAGGGTGTTCAAAATAGGTACACCGGATTTTGCTGCAGCCGATGGATCTAAGCGGGAATATTATTTTTTGGAGCCGCTATATCATACGGGCACTTTTTATGCGCCGGTAGAGGGGGCTCAGATAAGCATTAGACCCGTTATCAGCGAGAGAAAGGCCAAATCCCTTATATCTGGAATCGGAGCCATGGAATACGATATTTTTACCACAACGAGCGTACAGCAGCTCTCCCAGCATTATCAGAGCAAGATGGAAAGCCATAAATGCGAGGATTTGCTTTCACTTATTAAATCGATATTTGCCAAGGAGATTGAGGCCGAAAAGAACAACAAAAAGCTCGGACAGATAGATAAACGTTTTCTGAAAACTGCGGGAGAACTCCTTTATGGAGAACTTGCTTCCGCGCTCGGAAAGGACCAAGAGACCGTAGAAAAACTCGTTACGGATAAGCTTAAGGACTCATTTAAGTAATCCCGGAGAAAGAGCGTGGTAACTCAGTTGGGCTGCCTAGAATCATCCTGTGATGAGGCGGCTTTTTTTATACCCTCAAAACGTTGATTTTCGTTGCTATTCTGCGGAATATAAGATATAATCTGTCTCGGCGACCTTTTTTGGCCTGCCTTATTTGAATGTGCCTAGATTTTTATTAATAGAGAAAGGAGGTTCGGCATGGGATCTTTGATAGAACTGCAGGGAATCAGCAAGTCGTTTGAGGATACTTTGGTACTGGATGACTTTAATCTTTCCGTTGCGGAAAACGAGTTCATAACCCTGTTGGGGCCTTCGGGTTGCGGCAAGACCACAACCTTGAGAATAGTTGGTGGATTTGAGACGCCTGATACGGGAAGGGTCTTCTTTGAGGGTAAGGACATAACGGACGTTCCGCCAAACAAAAGACCTATCAATACCGTGTTTCAGAAATACGCTCTATTTCCACATATGAGTGTTGGGCAGAACGTCGCCTTTGGATTAAAAATCAAAGGAAAAGACGATGCATATATCAGAGATAAGATTAAGTATGCACTTAAGCTTGTGAACCTTGACGGATATGAGAATAGAAAAATAGATTCGCTTTCCGGTGGTCAGCAGCAAAGAATAGCCATGGCAAGAGCTATAGTTAACGAGCCAAAGGTTCTTCTTCTTGATGAGCCGCTTGGAGCTCTTGATCTTAAGCTTCGCCAGGAGATGCAGTACGAGCTCATAAGGCTTAAGAACGAACTTGGAATTACATTCCTTTACGTAACGCACGACCAAGAAGAAGCGCTCACGATGAGCGACAAGGTTGTAGTTATGAACGGTGGATATATCCAGCAGATGGGAACTCCGGAGGAAATCTATAATGAACCGGAGAACGCCTTTGTTGCAGACTTTATCGGAGACAGCAATATCTTTGATGCAGTCATGCTAGAGGATAGGCTTGTAAAAATAGGCGATACCGTATTTGACTGCGTTGACGAAGGCTTTGGCGTAAATCGCCCTGTCGATGTAATGATAAGGCCTGAGGACATTATCATTAAAGGAAAAGGACAGGGAAGAGTTGACGGAGTGGTTACCCATAATATTTTTATCGGAGTCCACTACGAGATGGAAATCGAAGCGGGCGGAGTTACCTGGCTAGCCCAGAACACGACGAGTTTTCCTGTTGGTACGGAAGTCGGAATCGACGTCATTCCGTTCAACATCCAAATAATGAAGAAGCCGCAGACCAAGGAGCAGGAGGCTATAGAGGTAGATGTATAAAAAGCCCTTTGCCATTCCTTTTTCGCTCTGCATAGTAGCGGGGACTCTAATCCCCATGGCCGTAATTATATTTTACGGTCTCACGGATAGGAGTGGCGCATTCACATTTGATAATATCAAAGCCATTTTCGGCCATGAGCACGCAAAAGCGCTCATGCTGTCTTTAGGTTTAGCATTTATAAGCACGTTTATCTGTCTTGTGCTTGCTACTCCTCTTGCGCTGATACTCAGAAATTCCAATTTTGGAAGACGTGGCTTCATGGTATTTATCTTTATTCTTCCGATGTGGATGAACTTCCTTCTTAGAACCATGGCGTGGAGAGTGCTCCTTGAAAGAGGCGGACTCATTAACGATGTACTTTCGTTTTTACATCTTCCCGCGCTTGAAATAATAAACACTCCCGTTGCAGTTGTGCTCGGTATGGTCTATGACTTCCTTCCGTTCATGGTGCTTCCAATTTACAATGCTATGCTTAAAATAGATAACGCCGTGATAGAAGCCGCATACGATCTCGGAGCAAACAAAGCAAGGGTTCTCTGGAGCGTAATTCTTCCGCTATCCGTTCCCGGAATCGCAAGCGGAATTACGATGGTATTTGTACCTTCGCTTACCACCTTTGCTATTTCCAATATGCTGGGCGGAGGCAAGATCAACCTAATAGGAAATATTATTGAGCAGGAGTTCACAACCGCAGGTAACTGGCACCTCGGATCAGGACTTTCTCTCGTAATGATGATATTCATACTTGTGAGCATGGCGCTCCTAAGCAAGATAGATAAGGACGGGGAGGGCACTTTGATATGACAAAAACAAAGTCAAAGCGCGCCGTAACCGGCGGAAAGACATTTGGAAAAGTGCTTAAGGTGCTTTATCTAATACTGATTCTTGTATTCCTCTATCTTCCGATTGGGACGCTTATGGTGCTCTCATTTAACAAGAGTAAATCCATGTCGGTTTGGACTGGATTCACCACAGATTGGTATGCCAAGATGTTCGCAAACGAACAAATCATGCAGGCAATCTGGAATACATTTACCATAGCGCTCGTTGCTGCAATAATCTCTACGATAATAGGAACGCTTGCATGCATGGGTATCATGGCGTTAAGAAGCAGAACCAAAAACATCCTCATGGGCTTAAACAATATTCCGCTACTTAATGCGGATATCGTTATAGGCATTTCTCTCATGATGACATTCCTGGTGTTTGGTATATCACTTTCATGGGGGACGGTTCTACTTGCGCATGTATCGTTCTGCATCCCTTATGTGGTGCTCTCCGTAATGCCAAAGTTCACACAGCTTACTCCAAATGCCTATGAAGCAGCGCTGGACCTTGGGGCGACGCCTGCATACGCATTCAGAAAAGTTGTTTTTCCGGATATCAGACCGGGAATTGTGTCGGGATTCCTTCTTGCGTTTACGATGTCGGTTGATGACTTTGTTGTCACGCACTTTACAAGAGGCGCAGGAATCAATACAATCTCGACGCTTATCTACAGTCAGGTGAAAGTAGGAATAAGGCCGACACTCTTTGCCTTATCCACAATCATATTCGTTATTGTTCTCATTGTTTTGGTGATCTCGAATATAGTTTCGGGACGCAAGGGAGGAGACCAACTATGAAGAAAAACATCAAAAAAATTGGGGCAGTTATCTTAATCGTCGCAATGCTAGTTTCAGCCATGAGCTTGCTTTCTGCATGCGGAAAGGGTTCTACGGGAGAAAACGGCGAGGTGAGAGTGTATTCGCTTGGCGATTATATAGATCCCGATTTGGTTGGTGCGTTTGAAAAAGCAACCGGAATTAAAGTGGTTCTTGACACCTTTGATACCAACGAGGAAATGTATCCCGTAATTTCAAAGGGTTCTGTAGATTATGACGTAATCTGCACATCGGATTATATGGTGCAGAGACTCATAGCAGAAGGACTTCTTCAGGAAATAGAATTTGGAAACGTAGAGAATATCTCTGCCATAGACGATAAATATCTAAAGATGGCAGAAGCATACGATCCGGGAAATAAATATGCCGTACCGCATACCTTTGGTACTCTCGGAATTATGTATAACACAGAAAATATCGCTGAAGGCGAGATTACTTCTTGGAAGGATCTTTGGAAAGAAGATTACTCTCAGCAGATTGTTATGCCTGACAGCATGAGGGATAATTACGCGATTGCGCTTAAGGCTCTCGGTTATTCTATTAATACAATGAATGAGTCCGAGATTCAGGCTGCGACAGACTATATGAAGGAGCAAAAGCCGCTCGTATATACATACGCCAACGACTCCGCTAGAGACCTTGCAATCGGCGGCTCTGCGGATATCGCAGTTGTATGGAGTGGAGAGATTCTCTATTCACAAGAAGAGAACGAGAACCTTGAATATGTGGTTCCTAAAGAGGGAACAGAAATGTTCCTGGATATGTGGGCAATTCCTACCGCAGCAAAGAACAAAGAAAACGCAGAAGCATGGATTAATTTTATGCTGAGCGAGGAAGCAGCAATCGCAAACTACGAATATCTCACATATACAATTCCAAATAAGGCTGTAATAGATATGGTTTCCGACGACGAAAAGGTAATGAGTTATCTTTTCCCTGAGGACTTCACAAACTTTGAAATGCTAGTAAGCCTCGGTGCTGAGGGTGACGATATGTACAGCCAGTACTGGAAAGAGTTCAAGGCAGAATAGGGCGTATAGGCGATGCTCGGCTATGTTACGGTTAATAGAGATGTGCTTTCGGAAGAGGATCTAAGAGTTTATCGCGGTTATTACTGCGGTGTATGCAAATACATGGCGCGCTATGGGCAGCTTCCAAGATTTGCACTTAGTTACGATTCTGCATTTCTTGCGATTGTTCTGGGGTCACTGGACGATAAGCCGGAAGAAATAATGGACGAGCACTGCATCATCCACCATATAAAGAAAAATCCTGCCGTAAAGAACTCTCCTGCTGTAGATTATGCCGCCGATATGCTTCTTATCCTTGCATATTACAATTTGCTGGACGATAAGAATGACGAGCATAAGCTAAGAGGATTTGCGGGAGAACTCGCCTTAAGAAGAGCCTATCAGAAACTTGAAAAGAAATATCCCAAGGTCTGTAAGGACATTAAGGAAAGCCTGTCTGAACTTCAGGAAATAGAAAAGAATAAATCCGGAAACCTGGATATTGCATCAAGCGCTTTTGGAAAGACTCTTTCAGCGGTATTCTGCGGATATCTTGAGGACGAAAGAGAGAATAGAATTCTCGCCGAACTCGCCGAAAACCTAGGTAGATGGATATACGTCATGGATGCGATTGACGATTTTGATGACGACATAAAGACCAATTCATATAATCCTTTGATTTATAGAGAAGAGGGAAAAGATAACCTTGAGGACACGCTTTACAATCATCTTGGGAGAGTTTTTATGGCGGTCGATATGCTTGATATCAGGAAAAATAAAGGTATAATAGATAACGTGATATTGTTCGGCCTACGCGGTCGCACGGATAGCATGCTTAACAAAGACGAAAGTGTAAAAAGTGAGGAGTAGAGATGGATCCGTATAAGGTTCTGGGCATTTCTAGACGCGCTTCGGAAGAAGAAATCAAAACTGCATATAGAGAGCTTGTGAAGAAATACCATCCCGATAGGTATCATGATAATCCTTTGGCTGATTTGGCAGAGGAGAAGCTTAGGGAGGTAAATGAAGCATACGATATGCTTATGAAGCCAAGTACTACAACAAGTAGCTACTATGGATCTTCGACCTATGGTACGGGATACGATGCCGGACAATCCGGAGACGGCCCTGTCTACGGCGCAGGATATAATACAAATTACGCAAATAGCGGTTCAAAGAACTATTATGATATCAGAGAGGCTCTCGATAGAAACGATCTTCGTAATGCTGCAAGACTCTTGTCGGCAAGAAGATCTAGAGATGCTGAATGGTATTTCTTATCCGGCGTATATAATTATAAGAGCGGATACTACGATACCGCTATGCAGCAGATTAGACATGCAATAAATGTGGACCCGGGTAACCAAGAATACCAGGATGTGTATAGAAGGATTTCCGGAACAGGAGCCATATATAAGACCACGAGCACAAGCAGAGGTTATAGCTCGCCGTCATGCGTGGATTGCGCAATGTGTTATTGCCTTGGAAATACCTTCTGCTGCTAATCAAAAAACTATTTGAGGCCTTTGATTAATCAAAGGCCTTAACTATTCTCAAAGAATTGCTCCCGGCAAGAGCAGTGACCTAGAAAAAATTGAAGAATTAAAAAGAGAAACAGTGTAATGGAAAAGAAAAACGAAAACAGAATATGGGTTATAGGCGGAGCCAATATGGATATAATCGGCTCCTCACATCATCCTTTAAAGGAGCATGACTCCAACATAGGCTCCGTCAGGACCTATTTTGGTGGAGTTGGAAGGAATATTGCCCAGGCGTCATCAGAACTCGGAGAGAATGTAATGTTTGTTACTTGCTTTGGTGGTGACGACTATGGTGATTTGATTGAAAAGCATTGCAAGGACCTTGGGATAGATACAAGTTTTTCTATCAAGAGCAGTAGATATCCGACTTCGACATATATTGCAATTCTGGATGAGAACAGGGATATGCATATTGCGATGAACGATATGGAAATCCTTGAAGAAATAACAAAAGAAGTTCTAGATAGAGCGCTTAAGAATATGACCGGCGATGACATAATGGTAATAGACAGCAATTTTAAGCCTGAGCTCATAGAATACCTCGTCAATAATTCTCCCGCCAGAATAGCTGCGGATCCCGTGAGCGCAGCAAAGGTTCCAAAGCTCGGACCCGTAATGGATAGGATAAATATCTTTAAGCCCAATGCGATAGAAACAAAGGAACTAACCGGGATAGACATTGTAGATGATAAAACTGCAAAGGAAGCTGCGGACTGGTTTCTGGAGAAAGGCGTTGAAGAAATACTCATAACGCTCGGAAAAGATGGCGTTGTTTGTGGAACGAGAGACCGTATATACAGAATCACTCATAAGACCGTAGAAATGAACAGTGCAAACGGTGGCGGTGACGCAATGTTTGGGGCTTATCTCGCAAAGAGGCATAGAGGAAATAGTGTTTCGGATGCGGTTGAGTTTGCGATAGCTGCTGCAATCTTTAAAATCACTGAAGATAAGGAACTTGGACATATACACGATACCAAGGTATCAAGAGAAGAACTGCGAGAAAAAGAAAAAGCCATTAATGAGTTAATAGATACACTTGAAATGAAGGAGATAGAATTATGAAGCTAAAAGTTAATCCGGAAGTTGTGCAGGCACTAAAAGAAGGGAAGCCGGTTGTTGCTCTTGAATCAACAATTATTTCTCACGGCATGCCATACCCAAATAACGTAGAGACTGCGCTTAACGTAGAGAAGATTGTAAGAGAGCATGGCGGCGTTCCTGCGACGATTGGAATCATTGACGGCGTTGGAATAGTCGGAATGAATGCTGAAGAGATAGAAGCCTTCGGAAAGAAGGGACAGGAAATCCCCAAGGTTTCAAGGCGTGATCTCGCTACTATTATGGCAACAGGTTCATGGGGCGCAACAACGGTTGCTACAACCATGATTCTTGCCAACCTGGCCGGAGTTGAATTCTTTGTTACAGGAGGAATAGGGGGAGTTCACAGGGGAGCAGAGCTAACGTTTGATATCTCCGCAGACCTTGAGGAGCTTGCACGTACCAACGTAAGCGTAATCTGCGCGGGCGCTAAGGCAATTCTTGATCTTCCAAAGACCCTTGAGGTTTTGGAAACAAAGGGCGTACCTGTCCTCGGATACGGAACCGATGAGCTTCCGGCTTTTTATACAAGAAAATCGGGACTTGCTGTTGACTACAACGTAAAATCTCCTGAAGAAGCTGCTAAGATAATCAAGGAAAAAAGAGAGCTTAAGCTAGACGGCGGAGTGCTTATTACCAATCCAATCCCTGAAGAAGATTCAATGGATGCAGACGCAATAAATGCCGTAATAGATAAGGCGCTCGCCGAGATGGACGAGAAAGGAATCAAGGGAAAGGAATGCACACCGTTCCTTCTCGCAAAGGTTGCCGAGATAACAGGAGGAGATTCTCTTGCGGCTAATATAAAGCTCGTCTATAACAACGCAGCAGTAGGAACCGAAATTGCAAAGGCATATAGTAAGCTGTAGTTGTAGAGGGAGGAAGGTATATAAAAATGAAAAAGAAGGTAATTGCATTGTTCGTTGTGATAGCCTTATGTTTAAGCGGTTGCTCTACGGCAAGTAATAATGTTCCCAGTGCAGAAGATGCTGTTGACACGGCTGACGCTACTGATGCAGAAGAAACCATAATTGCCGATGAGGAACCTCTGGAAGAAGATGGTCCTGCTTCTGCTCCCAAAGAACTTGTGGAAGTGTCTTTTGCAGAATTTAAGTCTCTCGGCGCTCTTGATGATTCTTTTGTTGATACATTAACGGATTTCTCCATCACCTATTTTAAGAATGCTCTAGATAAGGAAAACACAGTCGTTTCACCTTTATCACTGATGATCGCATTACAAATGGTCAGAATGGGTTCAAATGGCAATACGAAGGAAGAACTCGATTCCTTGCTTAAGATAGATGATGAGACTTTAAATGCCAATATAAAATTCATTCTAGAACAAGCCAAAAATTCGTCTAATTCTAATACCAAATCATTGATATCCAATAGTTTTTGGGTGAACAATCAATTGGATATCAAATTGAATAATAATTATTTAGATCTGCTTCAAAATAATTTTAACGCAACCATTCAGGGCGTTTCTTTCGATGAAACCGGAAGGGCCGAGATTAATAATTGGATCGAGAATAACACGGAAGGCATCATAAAGGATTATATAGATCAAATTGATGAGGACGGTGTGTTTTATCTCTTCAATACGATTTACTTCCAAGACTTTTGGAGGTCATACTTGTTCACGGGAGAGGACAGAGATACTAAGGACGATGAGTTTACCAACTATAATGGACAAATCGTAAATGTTAAGATGTTCAATTCCAGCAAACAAGGGGATTATTATAAAGGCCCCAACTTCTTGGCGTTTACCGATAATCCATATGATAATCTACAGGGATCGGATATTATTTTTATCGTACCAAATGAAGGTGAAGATGTTTATGAAGTAGCCGAATCATTAACTCCTGAACTTCTCAAGGATATGCTAAATAGTGACTCTGCTAATATGCATCATAATGCAGCAATAACATCTTGTTTTCCTATGTTTAAATATGAAGATGAAGTTGATTTGGCAGAGGTCTTGAAGAATATGGGGGTTCAT